>TARA_R110002124_G_scaffold286271_3_pt1 | contig 36748 bp, 33 predicted proteins | sample TARA_R110002124 | Tara Oceans TARA_R110002124 (sample SAMEA4397445) | marine metagenome | biome: Polar Biome; feature: [SRF] surface water layer (ENVO:00010504); material: water (ENVO:00002006), including particulate matter (ENVO:01000060) such as... | depth 5 m
AGATGCACCGCCGTCAGGCCCTCAATCACGGCACCACCATGGCCGCCCATGCCGTCCGCTCCGGCGACAGCCATGGCGGCGGTTCGTCCGTCAACATGTCCGAAAGTGACCGCTCATGAACCTCTTCAAACGTCCAGCGACCCATTACGGCAAATCGCCCGAACCCGAGACGCCTTATCAGAAGGCCGCGCAGGTCTGGGACGAGCGCATCGGCTCGGCCCGCGTGCAGGCGAAGAACTGGCGCTATATGGCCTTCGGCTCGCTGATCCTCTCGGCAGTGTTCGCTGCCGCGCTGGTCTGGCAATCGGCACGTGGGACCGTCGTGCCCTGGGTGGTGCAGGTTGACAATCTCGGCCAGGCGCAGACCGTTGCCGCCGCGACGGCCGATTACCGGCCGACCGATCCGCAGATCGCTTTCCATCTGGGCCGCTTCATCGAGCAGACGCGCTCGATCCCGGCCGACGCCATCATCGTGCGTCAGAACTGGCTGCGCGCCTATGAGTTCACCACGGACCGGGGCGCCGCCGCGCTCAACGACTATGCCCGCGCCAACGACCCGTTCACGAAGGTCGGCCGCGTGGCTGTAGCGGTCGAAGTCTCCAGCGTCATCCGCGCCTCGAACGACAGTTTCCGCGTCGCCTGGACCGAGCGCCATTACGAGAACGGGCAGCTTTCCACGACCGAGCGCTGGACCGCGATCCTGACCATCGTAATCCAGACGCCGCGCGACGCCGAGCGACTGCGCGCCAATCCGCTCGGCATCTACATCAATGCAATCTCATGGTCGCGGGAGATGAGCCAATGACCATTGCACCCTCCTGCAATTCCGGCCTCCCGGTTTTCCGTAAACCCGCCTTCGCGGCTTTGCTGCTCTCGGCCACCATGCTGGCGGGCTGCGCCACCAACCGCACGCCGCAATTCAGCTACGATGCCGATGTTCCTGCGCTGCCGACCGTGCAGGCTGCGGCCACCGATGATCGGCCCCGGCCATTGCACACGCCGCCGGCATGGACCGTCGCGCGCGGCGGGACCGCAGCAGGTACGCCGGCAGGCCGCGTCGAGAACGCCAATGCTGCCGCTCGCGTGGAACCGCGTCGCGAAGGCTACTACAACGCCGTCCAGATCTACCCCTGGTCGGAAGGCGCACTTTATCAGGTCTATGCCGCGCCGGGGCAGATCACCAATATCGCGCTGGAGCCGGGCGAGAGCCTGACCGGCGCGGGGCCGATCGCGGCGGGCGATACTGCTCGCTGGATTATCGGGGATACCGAAAGTGGTAGCGGCGTGAACCGCCGTGTCCACATCCTCATCAAGCCATCGCGGCCGGATATTTCGACCAATCTTGTCGTCACGACCGACCGGCGCACTTACATGATCGAACTGCGTGCCCGCGAGGCGCTCTATATGCCGTCCGTTGCCTGGGCTTATCCGGCGCCCCCGGCAAGTCAGCGCCAGACCGTTCCGGCAGCACCGCTCATCCCGGCCGAGGCAGCGCGCAACTACCGCTACGGCCTTACTGGCGATAGCCCGCCGTGGCGGCCGATCTCCGTCTTCGACGATGGCCGCCGGGTCTATGTCGTCTTCCCGCGTGGCATCGTACAGGGCGAGATGCCGCCGATCTTCGTTCTGGGGTCCGATGGCGAGCCGCAGATCGTCAATTCCCGCATCCACCAGAACATCCTGATCGTGGACCGCCTGTTCGGTGCGGCCGAGCTGCGCCTGGGCAGTGCCGATCGTCAGCAGACCGTCAGGATCGTTCGTATCGAACAAAGGCGGGCCGCACAGCCCGCGAACACCCGGAGGTCGCCGTCATGAGCGAGGAGACCACCACGAATGCCGCGCCGATGCGCCTGCGTGCGGAACCGCCGCGTGTCACCCGCCTGTCGCGCAAGATGCTCGCCGGCGTCGGGGCCGTCGCTTTGCTCGGGATCGGTGGGGCGCTGATCTATGCGCTCCAGTCTCGCGATATGAGCGGCGGCGGAGATGAACTCTATTCGACCGAGAACCGCCCCACGGCCGATGGTCTGTCCGGCCTGCCGCGCGACTACACTGGCCCGGTTCTGGGACCGGCATTGCCCGGCGATCTCGGTGGCCCGATCCTCGATGCCCAGAACAGGGGTCAGCCGGTCGCACCGCCGGTTATGGCGACGCCCGCCCGCGACCCTGCCGAAGAGCGTCGCCTCGCCGAAGAGGAAGCCGCGCGTCTGAGCACGGTCTTCTTCCAGTCAGGGCAGAGAACGGCCGCGACACCAGGCTCTGCAATGCCTGGCCTCGCGGGGCTTGATCTCGGCGGTCAGGCCGCAACGCAGGACCGGCATACGTCATTCCTGAATGGCCCTGTGGATCGCCAGACCGTTGCCTTGGATCGTATCATGGCGCCTGCGTCGCCCTACATTCTTCAGGCGGGAGCCGTGATCCCGGCGGCGATGATTACCGGCATCCGCTCCGATCTGCCGGGACAAATCACAGCGCAGGTCACAGAGAATGTCTATGACAGCCCAACCGGCTCGCTGCTCCTGATCCCGCAGGGCACGCGCATCATCGGCCAGTATGATGCGGGCGTGCAATTCGGTCAGCGCCGCGTGTTGCTGGTCTGGAACCGTCTGATCCTGCCCAATGGCCGCTCCATCGTTCTGGAGCGCCAACCGGGCGCGGACGCTTCCGGCTATGCCGGGCTTGAGGATGGCGTCGATTATCACTGGTGGGATCTGATGAAGGCGGCAGGGCTGTCCACACTGCTCGGCATTGGCACAGAGTTGGCGACCGATGACGACGACCGGCTGATCCGCGCCATCCGCGACGGGGCGCAGGACACGATCAACCAGGCCGGACAACAGATCGTCCAGCGCCAGTTGCAGGTTGCCCCGACACTGACCATCCGGCCGGGCTTCCCGGTCAGGGTCATCGTCACCCGCGATCTTGTGCTCGAACCCTACAGGAACTGACCATGGCAAAGCTGAAACTTGGACCCATAATTGACGACAAACCCGTCAAACTCACGCTGGAATTGCCGGGCCCTCTCCATCGTGATCTCGTTGCCTATGCCGAGGTGCTGGCCCGAGAAACCGGGCAGCCCGCCACCGATCCCGTCAGGCTGATCGTGCCGATGCTGGAGCGGTTCATCGCCACGGATCGGGGCTTTGCCAGCGCCAGAAGAGCCCGCTCATGATGCGGGAGGCCTATCAGGACAAGTCGCCGCGATAATCTCCATGAGCGTGTCGACCGCCTTTTGCGCCTTGTCCCATTTAGCGGACTGATCCATTTCCCGGTTCTGAAGGGTGAGGCTCACCGCGCCGTGTACCGTTGACCAGAACATGAAGCTGTAGCGGCTGAGATCCATGCCCGGCAAAAAGCCTTTGTCCTGCGAGCAACGAAGTCCCGTCAGCAACAGATGCAAGACCTGACGTCCAGCTTCGCTCGACCATGGGTCGTCGCTGACCCCGAGCCGCGGCGGCGGTGTGAACATCAAGCGGTATAGCGTGGGGTTCTCCAGGGCAAAGCGGACATAGGCATAGCTCCCATCACGCAAATAGCCGAATGGATCGCCGCGCATCTGCTCGAAGACGACCAGCTTTTCTCTGTAGAGCCGGTTGAAACCTTCATCCCGAACGGCGCGCAGCAAGGCGCTCTTGTCGTGAAAGTGGCCGTAAAGCGCTGGCGCCGTGCAGCCTATGGCATGCGCAACCGCGGTCAGCGGTACGTCGAGGTCGCCGCGCTCCGCTAGCAGCCGGATGGTTTCGTCGACTGCGCGACGAGCAATATCAAGTTCTTGCTCCTTCCGGGGGCGAGCCATGGACATCCTGTCCCAACTGATCGTGAAAACTAAACGCGATTTACTTTTTTCGTTGACGGAGCGGATGTCAACAAGCAGCATTTCGGTAACTGAACGCCGTTTAGTTTGAGAATATGCGGAGAGGCGATGAGCGCGCGCAGATTCAAGCATCGTGGCGCGTGCATCGAAAGTGGAGCGCGCAGGCCGCTCTTTGCGCCGATGGTGGCGGGGTATTCGCCAGAAACCGAACACGGTGCAGGGTGATACGCTATGACTGCGATCCGGAACAATCGGGCCTCGCCTGATGATGCCCTCACGAACATTGTTGAGGGGAATGGCCGCAAGTCCGCAGTCCGGCTGCACCAGTTGCGATATTTTGTTGCTGCCGTCGACTATGGGAGCTTCCGCAAGGCCGCTGCGGCGCTTGCCATCCAGGAGTCTTCCATCAGCCGGCGAATCCGTGATCTCGAAGACGAACTGGGGGCGTCGCTTTTCGTACGATATGCTGGCGGGGTGCGATTGACCGTCGCCGGGCGGGAGTTCCTGCGCAACGCTCGCCATGCTCTTCGCCAGATCGACATCGGGGTGACCAAGGTGGCAGCGGTCGGCCGGGCGGAGCAAGGCCATATCAAAGTAGGAATATTCTCGTCTCTCGCGTCAGGATTTCTGTTTGACCTGCTGCGTGCCTTTTGGGAGCGTCACCCAAAGGTGCAGATCGACATCATCGATGGTAGTCCGCCTGAACACGTCGCTGCGGTTCGCAATCTCAATCTCGATGTCGCGTTCATAACGGGAATGCCGACTTGGGATGGTTGTGAAGCCGAGCACCTGTGGTGCGAGAAAGTCTTTCTGGTGCTGCCCGACGATCACCCTTTGGCCGATAAGCCGGATCTCGGCTGGGCCCATTTGGGCTCGGAACGGTTCATCGTGAGCGACGGCGCGCCAGGGCTGGAGATTCACGAATATCTTGTCGCACGGCTTGCGGGTCTCGGCCGCAAAGTGGAGATCCAGACCCAACAGGTCGGGAGAGACAACATCCTGTCGCTCGTCGCTCTCGGCGGCGGCCTCACTCTGACGAGCGAAGCGACGACCGTCGCGCAGTTTCCGGGGATCACCTATCGGGAACTAGCGGGTGAGGTTTTGCCATTCAGCATGATCTGGTCCGCCATAAACGATAATCCTGCATGCCGGCGGCTGTTGAGCTTGGCTCGGTCGATGAGCAAGTCATAGGTGCGTGCACTGCCGAAGATTGATGGTCTGTGCTGTTTGGAAGTTTCGCAGAGATCACTTCTCGCACCCGCACTTCGCCGTTCACTTCAATCTCAAAATCGCCTATAGTGGCTCTAATGCCCACAAAAGGGATGCTACCATGCGAACTATGTCCGCTAGGGCGGCCAAAAATGCCTTTGGCCTGCTGATTGACACTGCCCGCGCCGAGCCGGTCGTGATCGAGAAGCATGGCAGGGGGGTGGTCGTGGTCGTTGCGATTGAAGAATATGAGCGCCTCGCCGAACATACTCTTCAGTTTGGAAAAAACCTAGACAGTACAAAGAGCGAAAAGCAGGAGAACTAGGCGCGGTGAAACGGGGCTTCAGTCAGCATCAGGCGAAGTATTTCGCCAACTTCCTGACGAGGGAAGGCTTCGAAGACGGTGATGCGCTTACGCAGTCTCTGTCGTCGGCCCGCGTTGATCTCAACCCCCATCAGGTCGATGCGGCCATGTTCGCCTTGCGATCGCCGCTGTCGAAGGGGGTGCTGCTGGCGGATGAGGTCGGTCTTGGGAAGACAATCGAGGCGGCGCTTGTGCTCAGTCAGTACTGGTGGAGTCGGCAACGAAACCTGCTGCTCGTCGTCCCCGCATCCTTGCGTAAGCAGTGGGCGACCGAGCTCCTAGAGAAGTTCTCTCTGCCGTCAGAGATACTGGATGCCAAGCGCCTGAAGGAGATTACGGCCAGCGGACGCCCCAGCCCAATCGGGCGAGCCGAAGGAATCGTGATCCTTTCGTACGAATTTGCTGCACGGATGGCAGACGCCATCCGCATGGTTCCTTGGCATCTGGTCGTTTTCGACGAAGCTCACAAACTTAGGAACGTCTACCGGGCCGCTGACACGTCTCGCGCCGCTGTGCTGCGCGATGCATTGCACGGTCGACAGAAACTGCTGCTCACCGCTACGCCTCTCCAGAATAACTTGATGGAGCTGTTCGGCCTGATCAGCGTGATCGACGACAGCTACTTCGGGTCCGAGCAGGCTTTCCGGGCAGAGTTTGGCGGGCGTGAGGAAGTAGCGTCGCAGGCCTTGCTCGCGCGTCGCCTTGAGCCGATATGCAAGCGCACGCTTCGGCGACAGGTGCAGAAGGCCGGACTGATCAACTACACGAACCGCCTGGCCAAGACCTTCGACTTTACGCCGGCCCAGCTAGAAACCGACCTTTATGACCTGATGTCGGCCTACCTACAAAGAACCGACACCATTGCTCTCGGCCAGAACGGGCGGCACCTCGTCACACTGATGCTACGCAAGATCCTCGGATCATCGTCTTTCGCTGTGGCTCAGACCCTCGACAAGATGGTCAAGCGACTGCAAGGGAAGCTTATCGTCGATGACGAAACCCTCGACGATATTGATGGCTTTGCAGAAGAGGCAGAAGACTGGCGAGACGCGGGGGGCGGCGCCGAAGCGGATGCGGTTGAAGACCACGAAGACGATGCCATTGAGCGTATCGATCCGAAAAAGCTGCAAGCCGAGATCGACGAGCTGACCCGCTATCGCGATCTTGCCATTTCCATCGCCGACAACGCCAAGGGCCGCGCGTTGCTTGAGTGTCTGCCGCATGTTCTGACCGAAATCGTCGGCAAGGGTGGCCAACGCAAGGCGGTGATCTTCACCGAGTCCGTTCGCACGCAATCCTACCTGCGCGACCTGCTGGAGACCAACGGCTTCCCGGGCCAGACAGTTGTCATGAACGGCTCCAATTCCGACAAGGACAGCAACGCGATTTACAAGAAGTGGCTGGAAAAACACCGCGGCACCGAAGCCGTGTCCGGCTCCAAGACAGCCGACATGAAGGCCGCCATCGTCGATGCCTTCCGGAACGACCGGACCATCCTGATCGCCACCGAGTCCGGGGCCGAAGGTATAAACCTTCAGTTCTGCTCTCTTCTGATCAACTACGATCTGCCCTGGAACCCCCAGCGCGTGGAGCAACGCATTGGCCGCTGCCATCGCTACGGGCAGAAGATAGACGTCACCGTCATCAACTTCCTCAATCGCAAGAACCACGCCGAGGCCCGTATCCACCAACTCCTGGAACAGAAGTTCAAACTGTTCGACGGGGTCTTCGGATCTTCCGACGAAGTCCTTGGTGCCATCGAGTCCGGCGTCGACATCGAGCGGCGCATTCTGGACATCGTGCAGTCTTGCCGGACCAATGATGAGATCAACGCTGCCTTTGATCGCCTACAGTCCGAGTTCAGCGTCGAGATCGACGAGGCCAAGAAGGACGCCCGCAACAAGCTGTTGTCCGAGATGGACGACCGGGTGATCGAGCGCCTGCTCGGGCGACGCGAGGCTGTCGTGTCCGCCATTGGCGATTTCAAACGGGCGCTTCTCGGGCTTGCGAGGGCCGAATTACCCGATGCTCGCTTCCACGAAGATCACGCGCAGCGCTTCGATTATGGGGGCGAGACCTGGTCCACCGAGTGGCCCGAGGCCGACGAACGCGGCTGGCGGTTTTTCCGGCTGGCTGACGGTGGCCTTGCCGACCAGCTGATCGCGCAGGCCAAGGATCGCCCTCTCGACCCTGCGTCGCTGGAATTCGATTATGCGGCTTACCCGGGAAATCTGTCCGACGTGGCCGAACTGCGGGGGCAGTCGGGCTGGATGCGGGTCTCGCGCCTGACGCTGCATACGCCGGCGAAAACCTATGATGAGATCATCTGTGCCGCCTTCACCGATGATGGCCAGGAGGTTCACTCGGAAACGGTTGAGCGCCTGTTGCAGGTCCCCGGGCACGAGACCGGCGCGGCCGCGGGGGCAATGCCGGACCATCACCTGTCAGGCGTCATGGAGGCCCGGCAGACCTCAGTGGTTGGACGCGCGCAGGAGCGGCTGGGCGAGTTCCTGAACGAAGAGGAAGAGCGGCTCGATGCCTGGCGCGACGATGCTAAGGTCTTGTTCGATCAGCAGATCAAGGCGCTTGGCAAGGAAGCGAATGAAAAGAAGAAGCTGGCACGCGCAACCCCGAACCTGGAGGCCAAGCTGGAGCTTCAGCGCGATGCAAAACAGCTTCAGCGGCAGGTGGATGACCTGCAACACCAGCTTTACACGCGCCTGCGCGAAATCGACGATGAGCGGGAACGTATGCTTGATGAGATCGCCGATCAGTTGAACCTGACCCCGACACTAACCACACTGTTTACAATAAGATGGAGCCTTGTCTGATGGCCGCCAAAACCAAGCTCGAACTCACCTGGATTGGCAAGGACATCCGTCCCCGGCTTGAACCGCGCATCCTGATCGAAGAGCCAGAGCTGTCCTATCACGCCAAGGCTCGCCGCGATGGCGACATCTTCGACAACCTGTTGATCCATGGCGATAATCTGCTTGCGCTGAAGGCACTGGAGACGGACCCGACGGTGTTAGGCAAGGTGAAGTGTGTCTACATTGATCCACCCTACAACACTGGCTCAGCCTTCGCCCAATATGATGACGGAATAGAGCACTCACTATGGCTAGCCCTGATGAGGGATAGGCTAGAAATTCTACGAAACTTACTATCGGAAGATGGTTCGATCTGGGTTCATCTAGACGATAACGAATCTCACTACTGCCGCGTTCTTATGGATGAAGTTTTCGGAAGGTCAAATTTTGTCGCGAATGTCGTCTGGAATAAATCGTATGCAGTAAGGAGTAATGCTCAGTTCTTTTCGACCGCTCACGAGCATATTCTTGTTTACTGCAAAAATCGTCCCTTCTTTAAGCCAAATAAATTTGGTCGCACCGCTGAACAGGAAGCTCGCTACAGCAATCCAGATAATGACCCTCGCGGCCCTTGGCAGTCAGTAACTATGACAATCAGCTTAGTTGGTGGCGCGCGTGGGCGCCAATACGCCAAAACAGGGCAGTCTGAAAACATCTTCGAAGTAACTTCTCCAAGCGGAAAGAAAATGTTGCCACCGCCAAATAGGTGCTGGAGCCGAAACCCGAAAGGCTTTCAGGCTCTAGATGAGGACGGGCGTATCTGGTGGGGAGCCAAAGGCGATGGCGCGCCCCGGATGAAGAACTTCCTTTCGGAGGCTGATACTGGTCTGCTGCCAACAACACTTTGGGCCGATGGCGAAACGTATGGCCTGAATCAGCAGGGCGTTCGAGAGATTCGAGATCTTGGAATTCCAGATTTCCCTACGCCAAAGCCCGAGCGGTTGATGTACAAGGTGATCGAGCTAGCAACCAACCCCGGCGAGCTCGTTCTCGACTCTTTCGCAGGTTCTGGCACCACCGGCGCGGTGGCGCATAAGATGGGTCGTCGCTGGATCATGGTTGAACTGGGCGACCACGCCAAGACTCATATCGTCCCGCGCCTGCAAAAGGTGATCGACGGCACCGACAAGGGTGGCGTGACCGAGGCCACGGGCTGGAAGGGCGGCGGTGGCTACCGCTTCGCCCGCCTTGCCCCGTCGCTGATGGAAAAGGATGCCTGGGGCAACTGGGTTATCCGCGTGGAATACAATCCGGCAATGCTGGCAGAAGCGATGTGCAAGCATTTCAACTACACCTACGCACCCTCAACAGAGCATTTCTGGATGCACGGCCACTCCTCCGAGACGGCCTATATCTATGTCACAACCAACAGCCTGACCGGTGACCAACTGCGCGCCCTCTCCGACGATGTGGGCGAACATCGCAGCCTGCTGATCTGCTGCAAGGCCTTCGAGGAGCAAGGCGCGCGCGCCTTCACCAACCTCACGATCCGGAAGATCCCCGGTGCCGTTCTGGATCGCTGCGAGTGGGGTAAGGACGATTACTCGTTGAAGATTGAGTCCCTGCCGATGATGCAGGAAGAGGATGAGGACGACGTGACTCCTACCCCGAAGCGGGGCGGCAAGACGGACATCACCACGGGCGACCTGTTCGCCGATGAGACGGAGGGTTGAGGATGCAGACCATCGACCCCAAGCGCGCCGTCGTTCAGATCACTCAACGCCTGTCGCTGCGCAAGCCGCAGGCCGAGGCATTGCGGCGGCTCGACGATATCGTCGACCTGATCGCCCCATCGAAAGACACCGATGTCGAAGCGGCGCGCGATGCCGTGCGCGCGGTCTACGGCCCAATGCCTGATGCGCGGTTCGAGGAATTCGAGCGCGACTTCCCCTCAATCTGCTTTGCCGTCGCCACAGGTGTCGGCAAGACGCGGCTCATGGGGGCGTTCATCAGCTACCTCTACATGATAGGTAAAAGCCGGAACTTCTTCGTTCTGGCCCCGAACCTGACGATCTACGAGAAGCTGCTTGCCGATTTTCAACCAACCAGCCCGAAATACGTGTTCCGAGGGATCGAGGCCTTTGCGCACCAGGCGCCGCTGATCGTCAACGCCGAAAACTACGAGGAAGGGCGCGGCGTTCGCGGCACCGACCTGTTCGGCCGCGAAGGCGTGATCATCAACATTTTCAACATCTCGAAGATAAACTCCGAGGTCCGCGGCGGCAATTCACCCCGTATCAAGCGTCTTCAGGAATATATCGGTGACAGCTACTTCGCGTATCTGTCCGGGCTCGATGACCTTGTCCTCTTGATGGACGAGGCGCATCGCTATCGCGCGTCTGCTGGCGCCAAGGCCATCGCCGAACTGAAGCCGATCCTTGGTCTGGAGGTGACGGCGACCCCTAAAAGCGTCGGGGCGAAGTCCGCCGATTTCAAGAATGTTGTGTATCGTTACGATCTGCCGGACGCGATGGAGGACGGCTACGTCAAGGAGCCGGCCGTCGGCACACGCGCCAACTTCAATCCGAAATCGGTCGATGAGCCGACGCTGGAGCGGATCAAACTCGAAGACGGTGTGAACTACCACGAACACGTCCGCGTCGCGTTGGAGACCTATGCCTTGCAGCATCAGGCCAGTGTGGTGCGGCCGTTTATGCTGGTCGTCACCCAGGACACGACCCATGCACGGCAGGTCAACGAATTCGTCCAGTCCGACCAGTTCTTCGACGGACGCTACAAGGGGCGCGTGATCGAGATCCACTCCAAGCTGACCGGCGAGGAAAGCGACGAGAATGCGCAACGCCTTCTGAACATCGAGAAGAGCGGCGACACGGACATCGTGATCCACGTCAACAAGCTGAAAGAGGGGTGGGACGTCACCAACCTCTTCACGATCGTGCCGCTGCGGGCCTCGGCGTCTGAAATCCTGACGGAGCAGACCCTCGGGCGCGGCCTGCGGTTGCCCTATGGCAAACGCACAGGCGTCGAGGTTGTCGATACCCTCACCGTCATTGCTCATGAGCGGTTCAACGAACTGATCGAGAAGGCGAAAGAAGAGAACGGCGTCACGCGCAAGCTGAAGACGGTGACCATTGGCGAAGGCGGTGATGTTCCTGCGTCGAAGCCTGTGATGGTCACCGCTCCGTCCCTAGTCGAACAAATGGTCTTGCAGGCGGAGGCAAGCGCACTGGCTGCAACGTCCGCGCCTGCGGTGCCCGCCGTCACGGACGGAGTGGCGGTTATCGAGCCGATACTTCAAACGCCCACGGCGCCACCGTTCAAGTATTCCAAGCCTGAAGAGATCGGCCTCGCCAGGACGGTCCTGAATGTCGTCCTGCCGCAGATCAGCAAGCAGGTTGCATCAATCAAGGACCTGGAAGACCCGAAAGTCGTCCAGCGGATCGCCGAGGCGGCAATGGCTGCCCAGAAGTTCGAAGATGGGCTGCTGTCGACAGTGACGGCAGAACAGGCAAACGCGGTTGCTGCGGAGATCTGCAAGCAGTTCATGCAGCGAACAATCGCGATACCCATGCTGACAATCACGCCCGAGCAGCATGTTTCCTTCGGATTCCGACGTTTTGACGTAGATCTGAAGTCGTGGAACTATCAGCCGCTCTCACGCGAGCTATTGATCCAGATCCTCCGGACGGAGGAGCGTACCGTCATTTCCGGCGATGCCGGGGGCGAAACGCCATCGCGGCTTGAGGATTACATCGTCGCCAAACTGATCGATGTACCAGAGATCGATTACGACGCTCATGCCGATATCCTCTACGACTTGGCGGGTCAGGTGGTCGCGCATTTCCGCGCGAAGCATACGGACGACGAGCAGGTCCGCTCAATTCTTCAGGGTCATGCGCGGCAGATCGCGGAGGCTCTCGTCGCCCAGATGAAGCGCCACATGTGGCGCGAGCAGACCAATTACCGCGTCACGCGGGTGTCAGCCTTCGATCAACTAAAGCCACAGACGTTCGATGGTAGCGGAAAAGATGCGATGCGCGACTATCGCAACCCGCCCGAACGCCTCAGCGACATGAAGCGCTTCATTTTCGTGGGCTTTGAGAAGTCCTGCTACAATATGGCCAAGTTCGATTCCGACCCGGAGCGGCGGATGGCGATCATCCTAGAGCAGGACCCTTCCGTGCTGCTTTGGATGAAGCCGGGGCCGAACCAGTTCAAGATCTATGATGAAGATAACGCACCATATCAGCCCGACTTCGTCGTCGAGACCGCGACTGACAAGCTGATCATCGAAACGAAGCGTGCATCGGAAATGACCAACCCGCTGGTTGTCAGGAAAGCTGATGCCGCCGCGCTTTGGTGCCACATTGCGAATCGTGCGCACGGCGAAGGTGTTGTCGAAAAACCTTGGTCGTACTTGCTGGTGCCCGAAACGGCAGTGCTACCAAACGCAACCATCAGTGGCTTGATTTCGGCGCACACAGGGTCAGTCGATGCGGACCTGCTGTCGCGATACTCGCTAAACGAGGAAAGCCCTGACACCAAAGATATAGCCGCACAGATGGCATGAACATCTATGCGGCCGTACGAGCGAGGCTGTCCGATTTACACGCCAGAGCACGATGCGCTGCTACGCTCGTCTATTCGAGCTTTCATTCGGCGTCATCTATCGCCTTCTATCTCTCCAGATAGATAGGTGAAGGATCTTCGGATGAAGCAGCAAGCCGGCACTGTTATGAAGCGCACCATCAGACGGCACGAACTTCGAGAAATCGTGCCCCTCGCTGACACCACGATCTATGACATGGAGCAACGCGGCGAATTTCCCCAACGCTTCTACCTCACCTCCCGCTGCGTGGTTTGGGATCTTGGCGAGGTCGAGGCCTGGCTCGAAGACCGGCGTCGGGCTTCACGCGCCAAGGCTGTGAAGCGCGCGCCCGTTCCCGACGTACAGCTCCGCAAGACGCGGCCCGTCAGGCATCAGGCTCGGGCGTAAGCAAGTCCATCCTCGGCGGATAAAGGGTCGGGATGTATTTCTGGCCTGCGACCCAAGCATCGACGAGGTTCGACCATTCCTGCATCATGTGCCGGCGCTGATGCTCATATTCGGCCTTGTTGTAGATGCCCCGTGAAGACCGTCCATCCTCGTGCGCCAGGCATTTCTCAATCCAGTCGCTGTTGAAACCCACCTCGTTCAACAAGGTTGAGCCGGTGCGCCGCAGATCGTGAACCGTAAAAGACTCCAGCGGCAATCCTTCCTTCTTGGCCCGTTCCACCACGGCCACCGTGATCCGGTTGAACGTCGCTCGCGACATAGGAGCGTCGGCGTCATAGCGCGAAGGGAGGACGTATTTCGAATTGCCAGCGCAGGTCTTGAGGGCGATGAAAATGTCGAGCATCTGCTGGGACAGATAGACGTTGTGAGCTTTCGAGCGCTTCATCCGCTCCTTCGGGATCGACCAGACGGCGTTCTCGAAATCGACCTCGTCCCACACGGCATCCTGCAATTCGCTCTTTCTAACCATCGATAGAAGGAACAGTTTCATCCCGAGCCGGATCGTTGGCAGCGTTGCCACATGCTCGAGCTGGGTGAGCATAATGCGGATCTCGGAAGGGGATAGCGATCGATCCCTTGCTACGAAGGTTGCGATCGAGGACGGGCCAACTTCGTCGGCCGGGTTGGAAACTTTCTCGCCGTGCAAAATCGCGAAAGAAAAAATCAGCTTCACGATGTCCCGGACATGGAGCGCGGTTGCAGGCGCACCACGCGCTTTCACCTTCTCGCACATTGCACGCAGGTCTTCCGGCAGTATCTCGTTCAGGAGCCGCTTCCGAAAGGTTGGCAAGATATCGCGCTCAAAAACCGTGCGGCGCATGGCGCGGGTGCTATCAGCCATCCGCGCATCTTGCAGCCAGCGCTCGCCAAATTCACCGAAACTCTTAGCTTCCTTGATGCGGCGCTTCTCGCGCCGCTTTTCGAAGGCCGGCGAGATGCCATCCTGAATCATCAGCTTGGCCTCAATCAGCTTCTCGCGGGCGCGGGCAAGCGAAACGCCGGTTTTACCGTACCTGCCAATGATCACCGTTTCCCGGCGCCCGTTCAAACGGTAGTCGAAGCGGAAGGTCAACGCGCCGGTCGGCGAGACCAACAGGTACATCCCGTCTCGGTCCGTCACCTTGTACATTTTATCACGTGGTCTCAATGCTTTAATGGCTGCGTCCGTGAGCATTCTTCCCTCCAAAACGAGATCGAAAGAGGAGAAAGACACCTAAAAAGTACGTCAGCCGCTTTTGACCCATTTTTTGGAAATTTTTATCAGCATTTCCAATGTCTTAGTGTCAAAAAAAGTCCGTCAGGGGCTCTCATTCCCCTGACGGTACTTTCAAAAGATCAATTGAGCAAGTTTACGGGGACCGCCGAAAAGTCCGTCATCTGTGAAGCTTACCCCGCGATAGATGACGAACCATACAGAATGATTTTCTGTTTTATATCATTGGCTTACCGGAAATCGTGGCGTATATTTGGATACCCTCGGATGGGCCTGAATCATTCCCACTCGATGGTGCCGGGAGGTTTGCTGGTGACGTCGTACACCACGCGGTTGATACCACGCACTTCGTTGATGATGCGGGTGGCGGTCTTGCCGAGGAAGTTCATGTCGAACTGGTAGAAGTCGGCAGTCATGCCATCGACCGAGGTGACCGCACGCAGGGCACAGACGAACTCGTAGGTGCGGCCATCGCCCATGACGCCAACGGTCTGGACCGGCAGCAACACGGCAAAGGCCTGCCAGATCTTGTCATACTGGCCCGATTTGCGGATCTCATCGAGATAGATGGCATCGGCCTGGCGCAGGATATCGAGCTTTTCAGGCGTTATGCCGCCAGGGCAACGGATGGCGAGGCCCGGCCCGGGGAACGGGTGGCGGCCAATGAAGCTCTCGGGCAGGCCGAGCTCGCGGCCCAGTATGCGCACTTCGTCCTTGAACAGTTCGCGCAGGGGTTCGACCAGCTGCATGTTCATGCGCTCGGGCAGGCCGCCCACATTGTGGTGGCTCTTGATGGTGACCGAGGGCCCGCCGGTGAACGACACGGATTCGATGACATCCGGATAGAGCGTACCCTGGGCCAGGAATTCAGCGCCGCCGAGCTTCCTGGCCTCATCCTCGAAGGTCTCGATGAACAGGCGCCCGATGATCTTGCGCTTGGTTTCGGGATCGGAGACGCCATCCAGCTCGCGCAGGAAAACATCGGCGACGTCGACGTGGACGAGCGGGATATTGTATTCGTCCCGGAACATGGTGACGACCTGCTCGCTCTCATTGAGGCGCATCAGGCCGTGGTCGACATAGATGCAGGTGAGCTGATCGCCGATGGCTTCGTGGATCAACACGGCGGCCACCGATGAATCGACGCCCCCGGAGAGACCGCAAATGACCTTGCCGGTGCCGACCTGGGCGCGGATCTTTTCGATCATCTTGGCGCGATAGGCGGCCATGGTCCAGGTTGAGGCGATGCCACAGATCTTGTGCACGAAATTGGCGTAGAGCTTGGCGCCGTCCGGGGTGTGCACCACCTCGGGATGGAACTGCACGGCCCAGATGCGCCGCGCTTCATCGGCGACCATGGCAAAGGGCGCATTGGCAGACGTGCCGACGACTTCAAAGCCCTCGGGGAGCTGCACGACGCGGTCGCCGTGGCTCATCCAGACCTGATGCTCGCTGCCCAGATCCCAGATACCGTCGTACAGGGCGGAGGGCTTGTCGACCTTGACCTCGGCACGGCCGAATTCGCGGTGATGGCCGGCTTCAACCTTGCCCCCCAGCGCCTGGCACAGCGCCTGCTGGCCATAGCAGATGCCCAGGATGGGAACGCCGGCCGTCAGGATGGCTGGATCGATGGTCGGCGCGTTGTCATCAAGGGTCGATGCCGGGCCGCCCGAGAGCACGACACCGCTGGGCTGCATCGCCAACATGGCGGCGCCGGCGCTCTGGAAAGGATGGATCTCGCAATAGACTCCCGTCTCGCGAATACGGCGCGCGATCAACTGGGTGACTTGCGATCCGAAGTCGACGATCAGGATCGATTGCGGGCGGTCGGCAGTGTCTGGGCTTTGCATGGCGAGCCCTTAGCCGGAGCGGCGAGATTCCGCAAGATGGCAACGCGCAAGACTGACTTGCGGCAGCAGTTCGCGAGGGTGCACGGGGCAACCATTTGCGATAATGAACGTTGCGCGCTGTAGTGCGCGTTTGCAGAAGCCCGAGTTTGCCTGTGTCCCCTACCCGTTTGCTTGGCGCCGACTTTCTGCGTGCCGTCGCCTGCATGATGGTGCTGCTGCATCATCTGGTATTCCGGCTCGACCTGAACAAGGCGCCAGAGGGCGTGCGGCCCGTGCTGGACTTCCTGATAATGGGCAGCTTTGGCGTGGCGGTGTTTTTTGTGCTGAGCGGATTTCTGCTGGCGCGCCCCTTCTGGCAGGCCCTTGATCGCGGCGACCCCATGCCGGATCTGACAGTCTTCGCGCTGCGCCGGGCCGCCCGCATCCTGCCCGGCTTCTGGCTGGCGCTGACCACCAGCCTGGTGCTGAGCGTGCTGGTCAGCGGCAGCGTGCTGGATGGACAGTTGATTGCGCGTTTCCTTGCCGGGTTTTTGCTGGTCAGCGACTGGCATTGGGTGACGCTGTTCCCGGTGGACAACAATGGCCCCTTGTGGTCGATCGGCTTTGAAGTCACGTCCTATGCGCTGCTGCCACTGTGCCTGGCTGCCCTGTTCGCCCTGGGCAGGAGCGGCTGGTTGGCCCGACTGGCCTGGCTGGCGATAATCGCCCTGGTGCTGGCGGTTCACATGGCCGTGGTGCAATGGGCGCCGATCGACTCGGTTGACCGCGGCTGGGACCACGGGTTGATCGGTGGCGCCAAGGCCTGGATGCCGCGCTTCAATCCGATCGGCTTTTTCGCCATTTTCGCCATCGGGGCGCTGGCCGCCGGCGTGCAGATCCAACTGGCCCATTGGCGGCATTGGATGTTCGACGTGATCGGCCTTGCCGCAATAGCGGGCGCTGCGGCGGTGATGGCAGGCCATATCGGCGGGCTTAACGAAGGTTTTGGCTGGCTGGGTATTCCCTATGCCTTTCCCACCATGCCGCTGCTCGTGGGTACAGCGCTGGTCGCCCTGCCCTCCTCAGTGCTGGCAGGGCGCCTGCTGGACAACCGGGTGGCGCGGTACATCGCGGAAATTTCGTTTGGCATCTATATCTGGCATTTCCTCATTATCGCGCTGCTGGCGCGGCTCGTGCCGGGGGCCTTCGACAATTCGGGCGCCGATGCCTGGAGCCTGTGGCTGTGGTCGTCGGGCGCGACGCTGCTGATCAGTCTTGTTGTCGCGACCGTGAGCTTTTACCTGCTCGAACGACCCATCGTGCGCTGGGCGCGGCGCCTTGAACGGCGACGCGATGCCCGGGCGCTGGCGATCGATCCGGTCAGTTGAGCAGCGCAATCGACAGGTTCAGCAGCGACGCAAACGCGACCCAGGCCAGATAGGGTACAAACAGCCAGGCCGAGATCGGGTCGATCCTTCGAGCGGCGACGATAAAGGCGATGATCAGCGCCAGAATGACCAGGATCACGGCAAAGGCGGGCCATAGCAGCTGGCCGATAAACCAGACCGGCGACCACATCCAGTTAAACAGCATCTGGGCGAACCAGAGCTTCATGGCGGTGCTAGATGGCGCCAGCATCCAGATGCGCCAGCCCGCAATGGCGATCAACAGGTAGAGCGTGCCCCAGGCGGGGCCAAAGACCCAGTTGGGCGGGTTGAAAGGTGGCTTGTCTAGGCCTTCATACCATGGCCCGGGCGTTGAACTGGTGCCGATCAGACCACCGACAGCGATCACCACGACGATGAAGACGGCCAGCGTGATCCAGGTCCGCGCAGCGCGGTAGTTGATAGCTGTCATTGTGGTCATGGCGGGCAGTTCCAGCAGTTGTCATTCAGCCATTTACGTCCGACGTCGCCGCCCGGTTCACTGTCCCGCAGGCAGGATGCAGTCAGCCAGCACAATGGTCATCGTACCTGGTTGTCCTGCCGCAGGGGTAAAATCGACGGTGACGCTGTCTTCCGCCGCAGACCAGCGGGCCGAGACGGTCGCAAACAGCGGGGTGGTTTCAGCCCGTTGCGGCAGACAGCCCGACCGCCGATGCGTGCCATCTGGCTGGGCGATGTCGGCAATGGTTATCCGCTGGCAGCCCATGGGCGTGCATTGCTCGGACAGGTCGATCGATGCATTGCCCGAGGGCGATACCAGCACGTGGCTGGTACCGGGGGCGGGCATGGCGAACCAGATCGCGGCAACGGCGCTGACGATCAATGCCAGGCCGGCAATGATGAAGATGCGCACGGTGACGAGCGCCTGCCGATTGCCGGGATCGGGCTGATCGACGCTCATGCGGCGCGGCGCATCGCATTGCAGTAGAAGCCGTCGGTACCGGTCAGGCGCGGGGTGAGCGCGATGCCCGCACCGCCAGTGGCAACGCCCGACGGCGCTGCCGTGCCAAAAGCGGCCTGCCACAGGGACTGGGGGTCTATGGACGCGAATGCGGGAGAGGCGGCCAGGAAGGCGGCAATTTGCTCGTCGTTCTCTTCGGGCAGGATCGAGCAGGTGATGTAGACCAGCGTGCCGCCGGGCTTGAGATAGCGCGGGCCTTCGGCAAGAATGGCGGCCTGTTCGGCAACCCGCTGGGCCAGCAGATCGGGCGTCAGCTTCCACTTGGTGTCGGGGCGGCGGCGCCAGGTGCCGGTGCCGGTACAGGGTGCATCAATGACGACGCGATCCATCTTGCCGACGAGATCGTCGAGGGCGTCGGGCAATGGCGCGCGGACCTGCACGTTGCGGACGCCATTGCGCTTGAGGCGGTCGTAGATCGGGGCGAGGCGATTGCGATCGCTGTCATAGGCAAAGATCTGGCCCTTATTGCCCATGGCCGCGGCCAGGGCCAGCGTCTTGCCGCCCGCGCCGGCGCAGAGATCGAGTACCTGTTCGCCAGGCGCCGCGCCGGCGAGTGCCGCCACGATCTGGCTGCCCTGGTCCTGCACTTCAAACCAGCCCTTGAGATAGCCTTCGTCGGTGGTGACGTTGGGCGTGCGCGCATCGCCGGGACCGGCGGGCATGGTGACGCCGAGCGGGGCGATGGCCGTTGGCACGGGATGGAAGCGATCGAGCGACTTGAGCACGCGGTCACGCTGGGCCTTGAGCGTATTGGTCCGCAGATCGAGCGAGGGGCGAGCGGCCATGGCCTGGCCCTCGGCAACCCAGTTGTCACCGAAAGCGCGCTGCAGCGCAGGCGCCAGCCATTCGGGCACATCAGCCAGGACGGCAGGGGCGGTGTCGTCGGGCAGTTGGGTGACAATGCGGGCCAGTTCGTCCTCACCAAGGGGCTCGGGCGCGTGGTCGTCGGCAGCAAAGCTTGCGTTGAGGGCCGCCGGATCCTGACCCCAGTCGCGCACGGCGACAGCCAGCACCAGCGCCCGTGGGCCGTCATCGCCCATGATGGCGGCATGGGAAGAACGGCGGCGCAGCGCGTCGTAGACGAGATTGCCGATGGCGGCGCGATCCCCTGCCCCGGCAAAGCGGTTGTTGATCCCCCAGGCCTTGAGCGCTTCGGAAACCGGGCGCTTGCGCGTCTCAACATCGGTCAGAACGGCAATAGCGGCAGATAGGCGGCCAGGAAGGCGCATGGGACAAGCTCAGGCTGACAAAAGGCGGTAAAGGACCAATAGCCAGAGGATGATCAGAACCGCAAGGCCACTGGCGAAAAGGGCGAAACGGAGATGGACGCGGTTTGTGGTGACATGGACGCCGGCATGGGCGTAGCGCAGGACCACGAAAAGCCAGGCCGCGACCCCTTCGAGCCAGCTGACGCCGCCCACCAGCAGCGCGAGCAGCGCCACGACATAGAACAGGACGGGCAGCTGGAACTGGTTGTCAAAGCTGTTGGACAATAGGCGCGCCTTGAGCGGGTAAGCGCTGCGATCGACGGCGATATCGGCAACCGCAATCTCGCCGGACATGACGCGCGGCACGCGCTCGCGACCCATCAGCACCAGGATGGCAACGGTCAGAAAGGCCTGGGCGGCGACGGCCAGGATGAGCAGTTTGGCGATCAGGGGCATGGCTCAGCTTCCGCTAAAGAATCTTGTACGGCTGGCAAGTTCTTTTGGATGCACAGAAATCTGAGAGATGAAAACGGGGTGGCAGGCGGGCGGATGCCGAGGGTTTCGGTTTTTGGAACTGTCGGATTTCGGGGGACGCTCGCGCTGTGGTGTGCGAAGCGTCGAACCGGTGCGGGAGGCGAAGGCCGCACAGGTCCCAGGCAGTCCATGGCCCCTCCCAACCTCCTCCTGAAGGGGGAGGAACGGCGCGGGTAGTGGGGCTACATCGTGCGCGGCCCGGGGCCCAGATAACGCCCATCCGCCCTCCCCTGACGGGGAGGAACGGCATGGGGTGGGACAGGCCGGGTTAGCGGCCTGAGCGGTAGTTGGGCGATTCGCGGGTGATGGTCACGTCGTGCACATGGCTCTCGCTCAGCGCGGCGCCGGAAATCTTGACAAAGACCGAATTGTCACGGAAATCCTTGAGGTTGTGGGCGCCGGTATAGCCCATCGAGGCCCGCAGGCCACCGGCGAGCTGGTGCAGCACTGCTGCCGCTGCCCCCTTATAGGGCACCTGGCCTTCAATGCCTTCGGGCACCAGCTTCATCTGGTCACGCACGTCCTGCTGGAAATAGCGATCAGCAGAGCCCGATCCCATGGCACCGACCGAGCCCATGCCGCGGTAGGATTTGTAGGAACGTCCCTGGTGCAGATAGACCTCGCCCGGGCTTTCATCGGTGCCGGCGAGAAGCGAGCCGACCATGACGCAGGAGGCGCCGCCGGCCAGGGCCTTGGCCATGTCGCCGGAGAACTTGATACCGCCATCGGCGATCACCGGGACGCCATGGCGGTCACCCTCCTCAGCGCAGGCCATGACGGCCGCCAGCTGCGGCACGCCCACACCGGCAACAATGCGCGTGGTGCAGATCGAGCCCGGGCCGATGCCGACCTTGATCGAATCGGCGCCCGCCCCGATCAGCGCCTTGACGGCTTCGGAAGTGGCGACATTGCCTGCCACGATACGCACGCCATTGCTCTCGCGCTTGACGCGTTCGACGGCTTCGGCGACGCGCACCGAGTGGCCATGGGCCGTATCGATAACCAGCAGATCGACGCCGGCATCGATCAATTGCAAGGAACGCTCGAAGCCGGCGTCGCCGACGGTGGAGGCAGCGGCTACCCGGAGCCGCCCCTGTGCATCCTTGACCGCATTGGGATTGAGCTGGGCCTTTTCGATATCCTTGACGGTAATCAGGCCGGTGCAGCGATACTCGGCATCGACCACCAGCAGCTTTTCGATGCGGTGGGTGTGCAGCAGGACCTTGGCTTCTTCCTTGGAGATGCCGTCGCGCACGGTGACCAGCTTGTCGAAGGTCATCAATTCGCGGATGGGCTGGGCCGGGTGGGAAGCGAAGCGCACGTCGCGGTTGGTCAGAATACCCACCAGCTTGCCGATGGCACGGCCGCCCTTGCCGCCGTTTTCGACCACGGGAATGCCGGAAATCCGGTTGATCTGCATCAGCGAGAGCGCATCCGCCAGGGTCGCGTCCGGACCGATGGTGATCGGGTTGACCACCATGCCGCTTTCAAAGCTCTTTACCTGGCGGACTTCTTCGGCCTGCTGCTCGGCGGTCAGATTCTTGTGGATGACGCCCATGCCACCGGCCTGGGCCATGGCGATGGCCATGGCGCTTTCCGTCACGGTATCCATGGCCGAGGACAGAATAGGCAGATTGAGCGCTATGTCCTTGGTGACATAGGTGGAAATGTCGGTTTCCGTGGGCAGGATGTCGGACCGGGCGGGCTGCAGCAATACGTCATCGAAAGTGAGCGCCGCATCGCCAGTGATGGTGGTAATAATCTTCGCCAAGGCCAGACCTTTCCGGACTTCTGAATCGGATCAGAGATGTAGGATATTGAACCGGACGGAAGAGTTTTCGTCGGGTTCAGGTTGGCGAGGGTCAATAGCACCGGTAACACGGCTTGCATAGAGGGCGGCGGCGCAAGGCTATTGTGCATGCGCGCCGGCTTTCCCGGCGAGGGTCAATCCGCCCCGAATGCGCCACCTCGGCGGCCGGCTCACTGTCAATGGATGCCGGTGTCGCCGGGGAAGTTCGCGAGCTCACGCCTGGTCCCCGTGGCCCGGCTGACGCCGGCCAAATCCCGGGCTGCCTTACGCCTTCCCAGAAGCGGGATGGGCGTTCATACTGCCGATGTCATATTTCGACACTTCCGATTCCTCCCCCCGGTTTCAGCCTCGTGATCCGCGTCACACCCCTTATCCTGGCGGTCGCCCTGTTCATGGAACAGATGGATTCGACCGTGATCGCGACGTCCCTGCCCGCCATTGCCAGCGATATCGGCACCCAGCCGATTGCGCTCAAGCTGGCGTTGACAGCCTATTTCGTGGCGCTGGCCATCTTCATCCCGATCAGTGGCTGGATGGCCGACCGGTTCGGGGCCAAGAATATTTTCCGCATCGCCATCTTCGTGTTCATGGTCGGATCGCTGGCCTGCTCGTTCTCGTTTTCACTGGAAACCTTCGTGCTGTCGCGGTTTCTGCAGGGTATCGGGTCATCGATGATGACACCGGTTGGCCGATTGCTGCTGGTGCGATCGACGCCGCGCAACGAGCTGGTGTCGGCGATGGCCTGGCTGACCATACCGGCACTGCTGGGACCGCTGACCGGGCCGCTGATCGGCGGCTTCCTGACCACCTATCTCAGCTGGCACTGGATATTCTGGATCAATATCCCGATCGGTATTGCCGGCATTGTCCTGGTCGGCATTTTCCTGCAGGTGCCAGAGGTGCATGCGCCGCGCAAGCTCGATTTCAAGGGCTTCCTGATCGCGGCCGTCGCGTTTTCCGGCACCGTGTTCGGGCTGTCCGTGGTCAGCCTGCCGGCATTGCCGATTGCCTATGGCTACGCGACGCTGGCGATCGGGCTGTCGGCGGGAGCACTATATTTCTGGCATGCAAGGCGCACCGAGCACCCCCTGCTCGATCCACAGCTGTTCCGGCTCAAGCTGTTTCGGTCGGCGATCATCGGGGGCTCGTTTTTCCGCATCGGGGTGGGGGCGGTGCCGTTTCTGCTGCCACTGATGCTGCAGCTCGGTTTCGGACTGACGCCATTCCAATCGGGCGCCATCACCTTCGTTTCGGCGATCGGCGCGATCATGAGCAAATTCCTGGCAGAGCGCGTCTATGCGCGGTTCGGTTTCCCCCGCACGCTGGGCTTCGCCTCGTTTTTCGGTGGCGGCCTGATTGCAACGCAGGGGTTGTTTCAGGCGGACACGCCGGTGCCACTGATCATGGCCGTGTTGCTGACAGGCGGCGTGTTGCGCTCGGTGTTCTTCACCGGCGCCAATGCGCTTGGCTATGCCGATGTGGACGACCGCGAAGCCAGCCAGGCCACGGCCATCGTTGCGGTCGCGCAGCAGCTGAGCGTGGCGTTCGGCGTGGCCGTCGCCGGCGGCATTCTCGAGATGAGCACCCAGTTGCGCGGCAGTGCGCTGGCCCTGGTCGATTTCCAGATTGCCTTTTTTGTGGTGGGAACTTTGAGCGCGCTGGCGGCCTTTGTCTATTGGCGACTGCCGGCGGACTCGGGCAGCGACGTCTCCGGCCACAATGCGCTGAAGAGAAGTGACCGAGCCCCAACGTCGGCAGATTGACGCAGATTGACCTTATCCCGCATTACCCCCCTCATCCTGGCCACTGCGCTGTTCATGGAGAACATGGACTCCACGGTCATCGCGACCTCGCTGGCCGCGATTGCAGGCGATATCGGGACCGATCCGATTTCGCTCAAGCTGGCGCTCACGGCCTATCTGGTGGCACTGGCCATCTTCATTCCCATCTCAAGCTGGATGGCGGACCGGTTCGGCGCGCGCAATGTGTTCCGCACTGCCATGGCGGTTTTTGTGCTGGGCTCGATTGCCTGCGCCTTTGCCAATTCACTGTCGGCCTTTGTGCTGGCCCGGTTCCTGCAGGGCATGGGCGGGGCACTGATGACGCCGGTCGCGCGGCTGGTGCTGGTGCGCTCCACGCCCCGCCACGACCTGGTCAATGCCATGGCGTGGCTAACCATTCCGGGGCTGATCGGCCCCATTGTGGGGCCGCCCTTCGGGGGGTTCCTGACAACGTTTTTCTCATGGCACTGGATCTTCCTGATCAACGTTCCCATCGGGATCATCGGCATCGCGCTGGTCAGCAGGTTTCTGCCCGATACCAAGCGCGTGGCGCCGCGGGCGATTGATTTCAAGGGCTTCGGGCTGGCCGCGCCGGCCTTTGCGCTGTTTGCCTTCGGAACGTCGGTGATCAGCCTGCCGGCGCTGCCGCCCCTTATCGGCGTGGTGGCCACCATTGTTGGGGTGATCATGGCGGCACTTTACGCGCGCCACGCGCTCGCGACCGACAATCCGCTGTTTGACCTGCGGCTGCTGCGGTTTCCATTCTTTCGCAGCGCGGTGGTGGCGGGCACATTTTTCCGGCTCGGACAGGGGGCAACGCCGTTTCTGTTCCCCCTGATGCTGCAGCTGAGCTTTGGCTACACCCCGTTTGAATCGGGGATGATCACCTTTGCCGGCGCCATCGGCGCCATCATTGCCAAGTTTGTGGCCAACCGCTTTTTCGTGCGGGTCGGCTTTCGCGTGGCACTGACCCTGTCCACGGCCATCTCGGCGGCGGGCCTGCTGGCGATGGGGCTCTATACGCCACAGACGGCGGTGCTGCTGATCATCGGCATCCTGGTCTTTGTCGGCTTCTGGCAATCGATCTTCTGGACCGGCAGCAATGCCTTCGTTTTCGCCGATATCGAGGACAAGGACGCCGGTCAGGCCAATGTGATCAGCCAGGTGTCGACCCAGCTGTCGATTGCCCTTGGCGTGGCGCTGGGCGGCGGCATGCTGGAAGCCAGCACGGCCCTGCGTGGCGGCGAGCTGACGCTGGCCGATTTCCACTTCGCCTTCATGGTGCTGGCGGCCGTCTGCCTGATCTCGACGGTGATGTTTTTCCGGCTGCCCAAAAATGCCGGGCACCAGCTGACACATGCCGGGAGTGTGGGCGGCGAGCACTAGAGGCCGTTGCTTGGCGCTGGGTGGAGCGTCCCCTCCCAGCCTCCCCCATCAAGGGGGAGGTGCGTCGCATGGATGGCGAGCGAGCGCCACGCGCTCGTTCGTCGACGGGCTCAGGAAGAGGCTTATTGAGGTAGGGCCAGCAGCTAGCGGTCGTACTCACCTTCGCCGGGGACAGTGTCGTTGGTGCCCTTGAAGCCCTTGGCGATCAGATAGGCTTCGGCAGAATCCGAGCGGCTTGAGGGCGGCTTGGCATGGTGGGTGGTCTTGAAGTGGCGCTTGAGCATGTGCAGCAGCTCATGCTCCGTGCCGCCCTGGAATACCTTGGCAATGAACATGCCGCCGGGCGCCAGCACGTCGAGCGCGAAGGCCGCCGCGATTTCGATCAGCTGGACGATGCGCAGATGGTCGGTCGGGCGGTGGCCGGTGGTGGGCCAGGCCATATCGCTCATCACCAGATCGGCCTTCTTGCCTCCCATGGCTGCAATCAGCATTTCGGGCGCGTCGTCGTCGGTGAAATCCTTCATCAACAGCGTCACGCCGGGGATGGGGTCCATCTCCAGATAGTCGATGCCGACGATAAGCGGATTGGCGTCGGTGGAGCCGATAGCCCGTGCAGCCACCTGCGACCACCCCCCGGGCGCGGCGCCCAGATCGACGATGCGCATGCCCTGGCGGAAGATGTGATGCTTTTCATCCATCTCCTTGATCTTGAAGGCGGCACGCGAGCGATAGCCGGCGGCGCGCGCCTTGGCGACATAGGGATCATTGAGCTGACGCTCGAGCCATTTGGTCGAACCGGTCTTGCGACCCTTGGCGGTCTTGAGCCGGATCTTGAGGTCCTTTTCGGACTTGCGTCCGCCAGTACCGAGAGCTTTATCCACCATTGGTGTTTCTCCGAGGATAGCGCGAGGCACGCGACCGGGTGCGGTCGGCATCCATCAGCGAAATTAGTATGCCTTCGCGCAGGCCGCGATCGGCCACGCGAACACGCTGGGCCGGCCACTCGCGACGAATGGCTTCAAAGATGGCGCAGCCAGGCAATACAAGATCGGCGCGGTCGCGGCCAATGCAGGGATGCGCCACGCGGCGTTCAAACGACATGCCGAGCAGCACGTTCATGGTTTCATCCACCTGATCGCGCTGCATCCACAGACCATCGACCTTCTGGCGCTCATAGCGCTCCAGACCAAGATGCAGCCCGGCCAGAGTGGTTACCGTGCCGGAGGTGCCAATCAGATGCACGGGGTGCGTGGCGATCATCTGGCGCAGCTTTTCGCGGCCGCGGAACTGGCGCAAATGGTCGCTGACATGGGCGACCATGGCCTCGAACACTTCTGTGGTGACATTGACGCCGCCAAATTTCTCGGCAATCGAAACCACACCGACCGGAAGCGACTGCCAGGAGCGGATGGACGCGGCCATGCGGCCCTGCGACTTGGGGCGGCCACCGCGGAAATCGAGCCAGGCCAGTTCGGACGAGCCCCCGCCGATATCAAACATCAAGGCGCCGGCGGTATTGGCGTCGATCAGATCGGCGCAGCCCGTCACTGCCAGCTCGGCCTCGGTGCGGCGATCCACGATCTCAAGATCCAGACCGATCTCTGCCTTGACGCGCGCCAGAAAGGCAGGGCCGTTCTCGGCGGTCCGGCAGGCTTCGGTCGCGATCAGCCGCATGCGCGCCGGCTGGTGCTCACGCAGCTTGTTGCGGCACTGGCGCAGCGCCTCCATGGTGCGCTCCATGGCGGCATCGCCCAGACGCCCGGTGACCGACACACCCTCGCCGAGCCGGACAATGCGCGTAAAGCCGTCAATAACCCGAAAGCCGTGATCGTGCGGACGGGCTATCAGCAGGCGACAATTATTGGTGCCAAGATCGAGTGCCGCATAAAGGGGCCCGCGGTGCTTGCGAGTCGAACTGCCGGCGGGCGCTGTCCGCTTGTCCGCATGGGCTGCGGGCCCATTGGGCCCTGCCCTCCCCAGCTGGTCAGGACCAGTCGGAGCACGGAGTGCCGCTTCGTCCGAAGACAAAGATACGGCTGCGGACCGATCGGAATCGGTCACATGAGTCTCCTGATGTGCGCGGTCGCCGGTCCCGGCTTTGGCCGGTAGCGCCCGAGCGCACTTTGTTTCGTGTCAAAGATGACGGTAGAGCAAGGGGCCACCAAGCGCAATGGAATGCGTGCCGCACCTGGGTAAAGCGCCAGAAAAAATGGCGCTCAATCCAGCATCGGCTAAAAATGCCGTTCATTTAGGCACGCCACCGCCCGAACCGGCGCCGATGCGCCTGGGCAGCGCAGAAGCCGATTCAGTGCGGCGGGGTGGCTATGGACCGGGGGCGATGGCGAGCTCACCCTGCAAGCCGACCTGCTCGAAACGGCCAAGGCGAATCGTGAGGGCGATGCGCCAGGTGCCCGGGACCGGGATGGTAAGGTCATTGACCTGCCAGCTGCTGTCGGCACCGGTGGCGACGCGCTGCAGCCCCTCGATACCCAAGGCGGGTTCGGAAAGTGTCACGGCGACACTCTGGGGGGCCAGGGGCGCGCCATCGGGCGTTGTGATGGCGATGTCGAGGGTAACGGGGCCGGCCTGAGCGGGACTGACCAAAACCATGGCCATGACATTGCCCTCCATCAGATGGGCCAGAGCAGGCGCTGCAGCTGGTGCCTGGGCTTGGGCCTGGATCAGCGCCAGCGCGCGCGGCGGCGGGGTGAAGCGCCAGCCCGCAACCAGAGCGAGAATGCACAAGACGAGCACGAGCTCTGCCAGGATGGACTGCCGCAGATGGCGAGCGGCCGAGGCGTCTCCGGCCAAGGTGGGCCCGGTCAGCCGCAGGCGGTTGTGCAGCGCCAAGGCGAAGAGCAGCAGCACCAGGGCCAGCTTGGCGGCAAGGACATAGCCATAGGGCGAAAGCCATTGCGGCCCTGGTGTTCCAAGCTGGATGACGGCCAGAGTAGCCCCGGAGGCCAGCAGGATAGCCACGGCAAAGGGAATGAAGCAGGAGAAGCGCGCCAGAGCGCGGTTGGCGTGGGCCGTGCGCTCTGCCAGCAGGCCGAGCAGCGGCAGCAGCGCGCCGATCCAGAACAGCAGGCTGGCCACATGCAGAAAAACGGCGGGGCGGGTCAGCCATTGCGGGGCGGCTGCGCTGGCATGGCCGCTCAGGGAGAGGGCCAGCGCGCCGGTTGTGGCGGCAAGCGCTGCCAGCAAGAGTCGAGCCGTGCGGTGGGTGATGCGAACGGCGAGCACGGTCAGCACGAAGGCGATGACAAGGGCCAGTGTGGTGGCGCCATAACTGGTGCCCAGACCGGCAATCCACGCGCTGCCCTCGCCGATTGCAGCGAGCGGCAGGCCAAGGGCGTCCAACCCCTGCACACCCAGCACCAGAGGAGCCAGCACCAGGCCCGACGCAGCCAGTGCGGTGGTCAGCAGGTCGCTGCGAGCCGGCACGCGCGTGATCGCACCAAAGGCTGCGCCGCCGACGCCCAGCAGCAGCCCGGCAAGCAACAATGTCCTGCCGGCCCAGAGCGCCATGGCGACGGCGGGGTCGGTGCTCGGTGCGGTTGGGGTGGCCGTGGCGCTGCCGATCGAGAAGATGGAGGCGCCGGCAACGGGATGGCCATCGGTCGAGACCACCCGCCAGCTCAGCACGTGGGTGCCATTGGGCAAAGCTGTTGGCAGCGTGATGGTGATGCGCTCGCTGCCTTTGGCGGCGGCGAGCAGATCGGCGGGTACGCCATCGGGTCCAATGAGGCTGACCGCCAGGGGACTGACCGGCTCGTTGAACTCGAGGGTTACGGCGGCAGGTGGCGCGCCGAGAATGGCGCTGTCGGCAGGCTCGGTCGAGAGCAGTTGCGCGTGTGCGGATGCGGTCGACACGGTACCCATGGCCAGAACCAGCCCCATGACCAGGGCCATGCAGCAACGAATAAAGAGATGAGACATGGTGTGCTCCCCGCGCAAACGGCCAAGACAAAAGGGGCGCGGCAAGCCGCGCCCCGCTGGCGTCAGTGGCCGGTAGCGGCGGCCGGGACGAGGGTCAGGCTGGGGGCTGGCTCACCGCCGCCTTCGGCACCGGAGACATTGAGCCAGTCAGCTTCGCCGGTGGCGCATTCCTGGATGGCGGGGAAGTAGAACTTGCCGGGCTCAAGCGAGCCGGCAAAGGTGCCGCGGAAGACGAACTCGTCGTAGAATTCATTGGGCAGCTCGCCGTCCGACCAGATGATTTCCGTGACGCCCTCGGTGACGGTCGTGCCGTGATTGTCATAGCTACCGCTATAGGCACCCTTGACGGTTTCCAGCTTCCAGCCGGCCTTGGGCATTGGCTTGACGGCGAAAAAACCCTCGGGGATCTGCACCCGGACGACGTTGGTGGCTTCGGTGCCGCAACCATGAGGCACCCGCAGTATGGCCTTGTAGGTCGAGCCTATCGCGGCTTCCTGAACTTCAAGGGTGACGTGGGCAAAGGCCGGAACAGACAGGGCGGCAAGCATTGCAGCGGCAATGGAAGCGCGTGCGAAAGAGCGGATCATGATGATCTCCGGTATGAATGGGGTCTGAAAAAAGGGCACAGCAGTGCCCGTAGAGTCAGACCGCTGCCGGAGGCGCGCGGGGTTGGCCGATATGTGTGGCGACCGCCCGGGGGTGCGGGGCGGAGCTGGTAGCGTAGATTACCGGATCGCTGGCGCGCAGGACGTCGAGAGCCAGGACGATGGGGGATACCGGCAGCACGTCGTTCTTGGCAATACCGGCAATGGCGCAGCGGACCTGGCCGGGTTGGCGGTTACCATCCTCGTCCTGCGCCAGCGCGTTACAGACCGACCAGCTGGTCTGGCTCTGGAAACCCAGGTCAGCCAGATCGCGCTGCAGGCCAGCGGCCTGATGCAGCGGGGCGAGCAGGACCAGCAAATAGATGGCGATCACCGCAAATGCAGTGCTGAGCTCCCTGACGATGCCGCGTGACCGAAATGGCATAATTGCTCCCCTACGCGTCCATAGCCTGCCGCGCCTGCCGCAACAAGATACCAAATGTCACAGCGACACCAACGCCCTCACCGCAGGAATTATACTTCCTGCCCAACATGTTAGCCTTGCAACTGGCAGCACTTGCCGCTGCGTCACCTTGTGGGGTGGAACACCGCCACACTATTGCCCATTATAGCGCCATCAGAACCGGTCTGGATCGACCGGGGGGTTACATCACAGGACGCGTTATGACGTTTGGCATGACAGCAGAGATCCTGGCGCGCATCCAGTTCGCCTTCACCGTCTCGTTTCATTTCATTTTCCCGGCGTTTTCGATCGGTACGGCCAGCTTTCTGGCGGTGCTCAATGCGCTCTGGCTGTGGAAGCGCGACCCCGCCTATCTCAAGCTGTTCGAGTACTGGAAGACCATTTTTGCCGTGACATTCGGCATGGGCGTCGTCTCCGGCATCGTGATGAGCTACCAGTTCGGCACCAACTGGTCGGTGTTTTCCGACAAGGCCGGCGCCGTCATCGGGCCGCTGATGGGCTACGAAGTGCTGACCGCATTCTTCCTGGAAGCCGGCTTCCTGGGGATTGCCCTGTTTGGCCGTAAACGCGTCGGCGACAAGCTGCATATGGTGGCCGTCGCCATGGTGGCCATCGGCACGCTGATCTCGGCAACCTGGATCACCTCGGCCAATAGCTGGATGCACACCCCCGCTGGTTACGGCATCGATGAGAACGGCAGCTTCTTTCCGCTCGACTGGTGGGCGATCGTCTTCAACCCGTCGTTCCCCTATCGACTGACGCACACAGTGCTGGCGGCCTTCCTGACCACCGCCTTTGCCGTGGGTGCCGTGGGGGCCTGGCACCTGCTCAAGGACAGCCAGAACCGGCAGGCCCGCATCATGTTCTCGATGGCCATGTGGATGGCAGCAATCGTGACGCCGATGCAGATCTTTGCCGGCGACGCGCATGGCTTGAACACGCTGGAATACCAGCCGGCCAAGATTGCCGCCATGGAGGGACATTACGAATCCCATCCCGACGGTGCACCGCTGATCCTGTTTGGCATTCCCGACGACGAGGAAGAGACCGTGCACTATGCGGTCGAGATCCCCAAGCTGAGCTCGCTGATCCTCAAGCATGACCTGAATGCGCCGCTGCAGGGGCTCAAGGACTTCCCCAAGGCCGATCGCCCCAATGCGATGATACCTTTCTTCACCTTCCGCATCATGGTCGGCCTCGGCTTTGCCATGCTGGGCATGGGGATGTGGTCGCTATGGGCACGCTATCGCAAGTCGCTCTACACCAATAAGTGGCTGCTGCGGGCGGCGCTGCCGATGGGCGGATCAGGTTTCGTCGCGGTGCTGGCAGGCTGGTACACGACCGAAGTCGGGCGGCAGCCGTTCACAGTCTATGGCCTGCTCCGGACTGCCGACAGCCTTTCGCCCGTCGACGCACAAGCCGTTGGCGCTTCGTTGCTGGCATTCATCATTGTCTATTTCGTGGTGTTCGGCGCCGGCGTCTTCTACCTGTTCCGCCTGTTCCGGCGGCCACCGCTCGAGATCGAAGACAAGGAACTGGACCGGGGACCGACCCGCGCCGCCGGGCTTGTGCCAGGCCCCGCCCAGGAAGAATCGCTCGGAGGCCCGAATGCCCATTGATCTGCCAACCATCTGGGCCGGCATCATCGCCTTTGCCGTGCTCGCCTATGTCGTGCTGGACGGCTTTGACCTGGGCGTGGGAATCCTGTTCCCCTTCTTTCCCAAGCGGCACGACCGCGATGTGATGACCAATTCGATTGCGCCGGTCTGGGACGGCAACGAGACCTGGCTGGTACTGGGTGGCGGCGGCCTGATGGCGGTGTTCCCGGTGGTCTATGCCACCGTGCTGCCGGCGCTCTACATGCCGATCATCGCCATGTTGCTGGGGCTGATCTTTCGCGGCGTGGCATTCGAGTTCCGGCACCGCACCGTGCGGGGAGCGCACTGGTGGGATATCGGTTTCTGGATCGGCTCGACCGTGGCAGCATTCAGCCAGGGCATCGCGCTGGGTGCGCTGGTGCAGGGTATCAACATCGCCGACCGCTCCTATGTGGGCGGCTGGTGGGACTGGCTGACCCCATTCTCGCTGCTGACGGGAACGGCCGTGGTGGTGGGCTACGCGCTGCTGGGCGCTACCTGGCTCAACCTCAAGACCTCGGGCGAACTGCAGGCGCATGCGCGGCGCGTCGCCATGGTGGCGGGCGCGGCCACGCTGGCATTGATCGGGGTAGTGAGCCTGTGGAGCCCGTTCATCCGTGCGATCTATTTCGAGCGCTGGTTCCAGTGGCCGACGGCCTTCTTTTCGGCCTTCGTGCCGATGCTGCTGGCGGGTTGCGCGATCCTGTTGTGGCATGGCCTGACCACCGACAAGCATTTGCAGCCATTTCTGGCCGCACTGGGGCTGTTCGTGCTGAGCTTTGTCGGTCTGGGGATCAGCTTTTATCCCTATATGGTGCCAGGAGCGCTGACCATTGCGGAATCGGCGGCGCCCGAAAGCTCGCTGCGATTCCTGCTGGTCGGGGCGGTTATCCTGGTGCCCACGATCCTAGCCTATACCGGCTACGCCTATTGGGTGTTTCGTGGCAAGATCGACCCCGAGGAGGGCTATCACTGATGGCCCTCAAGCCCGCACTGGCCCGGGCGGCCTGGTTCTTCGGCCTGTGGGTTGCCGGCGTGCTCGCCGTTGGCCTGGTCGGCCTGGTGATAAAGCTGTTTCTCAGCCCTTAGCGCGATCGCTGCCGAGCAATTCATCGCGGGCCTGATTGATCCTGGCGGCGAGATAGCTTGATCCGCCATGGTCGGGGTGGACCGCCTTCATCAGTTCGCGATGGGCGGCTTTGATCTCGTCATCGCTGGCACCCGGCTTGAGCCCCAGCACCTCATAGGCATGGGCCCGCGGATCTGACGCGGCAGCGGCATCGTGGTCCTGACGCTCCTCCGCCGTTTCGGCAAAATATTCGCGCCAGCCAGCCCGGTTGGCATCGAGCCAGCTTTCGAGCAGGTGAAGACTGTCGGGATCGTCCTGGACTTCGTCGATAAGGGATCGCGTTTCCGCCTCGCCGAGATCGATGAGATCGGCGCCAGAAAACTGACCGGCCAGCACCCTGCCCGCGACCGCCCCGGTGTCATGATCGAGCGCCATGGCAAAATACCGGCTGCGCACCTTCGAGACATTGCCTTCCGGAGGTCCCTCGAAGGAAAACGGGCCCAGCCGGCCACTGCGGAATACCGAAATCGCGCCGGCGGCCAGAAACAGGGCAAGATCAATGCGCCGCAGCAGGATCAAGGCCACCGCCCCCAGGCCGGCAATGCCGACGATCACCCAGCGCAGGCTGCGCATCAGCAGGCGGCGATCGATACCGCGCAGGAACTGATAGGCCGCCAGAACGGCGAGCAGCGCGATGCCGCCGAGCAGGACATAGCTCATCGCGGACCGATCTGGGCGAGCAGGGCCCTGGCATGGCCGCTGTTCTGCAGTTTGAGCAGATCGCGGCCCCCGCTGGCATAGGCGGCAACGGCCTTGAGCAGCGCCGCCAGTTCCTGCGGCGCGCTGGCGTCAAACCGGGCATAGGCCCCTTTGGTCAGCCGCGCGAACTCGCGAAAGGCGGCTTCGACCCGGCTGTCATGCCCTTCCTGAAACAGGAATACCGGGCACCCCAGCAATCCCAACTGCCCGGCCTTCTCGGCCAGTGCGTCGACATTTTCTTCAATGGCGTCGCCAACGAATACCACCGCATTGATCCGGCGCCTGGCGTGTTCGGTCCTGGCATGGGCGAATACACGGCCGATCTGGGTATTGCCGCCACGACAATCGATGCCGCTCATCAATTTGGCGAGTGCGTCGGCATTGAGGACCCATTTGGAGGCCCGGCACTCCCCCATCCCTCGGAAATAGAGCAGTTGCACCTGCAAGGCACTGTCGCGGGGAATGGCCTTGAACATTTCGGCCTGCAGGGAACAGGCAAGATCCCAGGTGGGCTGCCGGCTCATGGTGGCGTCAAGCGCAAACAGCAGGCGCCCATCCTGGGCGGCATTGGGGCGTGCCACTGCGCCAACCTTGCGCACAAAGGCGGCAATGTTGTCGCTGACCGTTCCCTCCTGTCGCAGAACACTGCCCTGCTTCGTCTGATCTTTTTCTGCCATACCGTCAATATGTGGGTTCGCGAACCCAACGGCAAGCGCGTGGCGTCCAATGGGGGCAATGGTCGCAGCGGCAGCGATGCCCAAGACTGGCCAGGCGCCGCTAGCACTGCTCGGCGAAGGTGCCGAAGCCGATATTGAGGTGGTGCTGCAATGCATACTGATAGCTGATGCGGTCACGGGCGCGCAGGGCATCGACGACTGCCTTGTGCTGCTCGAAAGTACTGATGTGGAAGTCCTGGCGCGACTTGCCCCTTTGCATGATCCGGATGATCACCGGCTTCATGATGCGATAGAGCTCGATCAGCGCCGCATTGTCGAGAATGCTGACCAGGGCGATATGAAACTGGAAATCCGCCTCCGAGGCCTGGTCCAGCGAGACGGCATTGCCCATGGCAGCATTGGCAGCATCAAGCGCCGCCAGATCGTCATCGCGCAGCTTGTCAAACATGGCATCGACCGAGTTGACCTCGATCAGGCTGCGGAACCCCTGAATGTCGGCGAAGGTCTTGCGCGAAATCTCGATGGTGTCGAAAGAGAACAGGTCGAACGCGCGCGCCATGCGGTTGTCGATGATGGTGGCGCCCACCTTCGGACGCACCTCGACGACGCCATAGGCCTTGAGCATCCGCATGGCTTCGCGGACCGTATTGCGACTGGTCGAAAAGCGTTCGCAGAGCTCCCGTTCAGAGGGCAAGGCATCACCGACCCTGAGCATCTGGCTGTCGATCAGCCCCCGGATCTCGATCACCAGACTTTCGACAGCTGAACGGGCGCGGATTGACGCATCGGGGGGATTGGAATGGCGCAGGCTGGACAAGGCTGTTCTCCAACGCCCGAGCACGGTCGGGGCATCGTTGACTTTTGTAGGACCAGATTGTGCACAGCTTACCCCTATTGGCAACAATCAGGCCATTCGCATCGGTAAAAATGCCGGATGCAACGGATTCTGGTATGACAAAAGCGGTGATTTGGGCATAAAATGATCTACAACCTTGTTGATCCTTGCCCCAATCCGTGCACAGTTCAGGCAACTGCCCGGCAATGACGATGCACTTCCGGGTCAATGGTAAAAGCCACCAACGCGCATCGACCCAGGGAGAGAAAGATGAGCTTGCTCAAAAAGCTTGCCGGCCTGACTGCAATTACCGCTTCCGTTCTGGCACTGACCGGCGCCGCCATGGCCGCAGACTATAACTGGACGTTCCAGACGTCAGAAACCGCCGGTGAACCCGGCTTCATCAACAAGCAGAAATGGGCCGAAAATGTCGGCACGCTGTCCGGCGGTCGCATTGAAATCGAGATCCTGCCGATCGGCTCGGTCGTGCCCCATACCGATACGCTCGATGCGGTGGGCAGCGGGATCCTGCAGGGTCACCTGACCGATCCGAGCTACTTCGCCGGCAAGGACCCGGCCTTCGCCATGATGGGCAATCTGGTAGGCGCCTGGAGCGATCCGTTCGAACTGCTTGGTTTCATGCAGTCCGGTGGCGGCCATGAGCTCTATGCCGAGCTGGTGGAGCCCTATGGCGTGCACTTCATCGGTGCAGCGGCCACCGAGCCAGAGGCCTTTGTGGCCGGCGTGCCGATCCGCACCGTGGAAGACCTCAAGGGTGTCAAGCTGCGGGCGCCTGAAGGCATGGTGTTCGAGATCTTCTCAAAGGCCGGCGCCGCGCCAGTGGCCCTGCCAGGCTCGGAAATCTTCTCGGCACTCGACAAGGGCGTGGTCGACGCCGCCGACAACACGGTGTTCGCCACCAATCAGGCGCTGGGCATGAACGATGTGGCGCCCTACCCGCTCTATCCGGGCTTTCACTCCCTGCCGCTCATCGACATCTCGATGAACAAGGAAATCTGGGACGGGCTACCGGCGGACCTGCAGGCCATACTGACGGCGTCTGTCGACCAGTTCATCTTCGATCACGTCTATTCGGTGCGCAAGCTTGACGCCGCCGCCGTGGCTGAAGCCCGCGCCAATCCCGCGATCGAGATCATCAACTGGTCGGGCGACGAACGCGCCAAGTTCCGTCGCATCGCGCAGGAAGAATGGCAGAACTGGGCATCGCGCAGCGCAATGACGCAGCGCTATTACGACGCCGTCACCGCCTATCTCGAAGGCCGCAACCTGCTCTAGCCGATATACCCGCCGACCCACACGCTGCGC
>TARA_R110002124_G_scaffold174673_1_pt1 | contig 36281 bp, 34 predicted proteins | sample TARA_R110002124 | Tara Oceans TARA_R110002124 (sample SAMEA4397445) | marine metagenome | biome: Polar Biome; feature: [SRF] surface water layer (ENVO:00010504); material: water (ENVO:00002006), including particulate matter (ENVO:01000060) such as... | depth 5 m
CGCGAAAGCGGAAAAAACATTTGATAAGACATTTGGATATAAGCGTAATTACGCAGAGACCTACAAGGCTAAAAAGACCTTTGTAAAGAACCCAAACCTATATTTTTCCGCTTTGATGAAATTACCTGCCAATGAAAAAGCATTGGCTTTTAAAATGATTACAAAATCTGGATTGCCAATAGTACCAAGTATTCCAGTAAGTCAAGCACAAATTGCGCTTCGAGTTTTCAAGCGATTAAGACGTGGCGCAGAAGTGGCCATTAAATCAAGTTCAATAGGTATTTAGGTATGGAAATGAACAATCTCATAACGATACTTTCAACTATTGGTTTGACCAGTACCATTTTCTATGGAATGTTTCGAGTATCAAAATATGCGTTTGTATTGAATAGCATATTAATTGCAGTTCTCGTGTTCTATTTGTTCGAAGGAAATGAACTGGTATCTATATTGCTCTATTTGGTTTGTCCGCTAATGCTAATTAATACAGGACTTTATGTTTTTTTACATAAAACCGAAAGCCCAAAAAATGGCGATAGCAAATATCAAGTCAACTTTGCGACTACCAAAGGCAATTTCAAATTAGATAATATTAAACGTGGTGCATCCATCATCGGTTCTGCGGGAAGTGGTAAGACCGAAAGCGTTGTCTATGGATTTCTAAAGCATTTTGAAAAAGAAGGTTTTTGCGGAATAATTCACGACTACAAAGATTTTGAACTCACCGAAATGGCATATCCACTTTTTAAGGATAGTGATATCCCTTTTAAGGTCATTTCCTTTGATAAAATCATCCATAGGGTAAATCCTATTGCGCCTCGCTATTTAGAGAACGAGGAAAGCGTGAATGAGGTTTCAAGGGTCTTAATCGAAAATCTATTAGAGCAAAGAGAAAGCGGAACAACAGGCACAACAAAATTCTTCAACGATGCTGCGGAAGGTTTGATTGGTGGATTGATTTGGAAATTAAAAACGGAATATCCCAAATACTGTACGTTACCCCATTTGATAGCTGTTTATCAATTTCTCGATACTAAAAGTTTGATTCAGTTTCTGGAAACCAACACCACATCACGAGCAATGGCAGATGCCTTTATAAGTGGAAAGGATTCTGAAAGACAGACCGCTGGTGTAAAAAGCACATTGGCAAATGCTCTGAAACGAATTAGTACACAGCGTATTTTTATGGCATTGTCCGCAGACGAAGTGCCGCTAAATATTAATAGCGAAGATAATCCAGCGGTAATTTCGATAGTAAATAATCCAAAATATGAGACATCCTATTCGCCTGTAATAGCAACCATAATCCATACTATAACCAAGCAAATGAGCGTGCGAAATTCAAAGCCTTCATTCTTGCTGATGGAAGAAGCACCCACCATTCGTTTATTGAATATGCACCGTATTCCAGCTACATTGAGAAGCTATAATATCTCGACAATTTATGTGATGCAGGATAAAATTCAAAATGATATGATGTACGGCGATAAGGCGAGCAAAGCGATATTGAGCAATCTATCCTATCAGTTTTTTGGAAAGGTCAACGACCCAGATACTGCAAAATACTATGAGCGCTTTTTTGAAATTATCAAAGATCCCACGAAAAGCATAAGCCGTGGTCATAATCTCGATTTTGACACGCGAATCACAACAGGCGAAAAGGAAATTCCAAAGATAAGAGCAGATGTGTTTTTTAGATTAAAACAGGGCGAATTTATAACCTATGCTGATGGTAGGGATAAGAAGGTACAGTTTAAATTAGCCGATATTCAAAGGGAACTTCCTAATGAAACTAAACAGTTTTCTAAAGCTGATTTAGAAGCTAATTTCGACCGGGTTTATGAGGAGGCGAAGTCGATATTTAATTGAATCAAAAGCCGTACTTATCTTTTCTAAGCCTAAATGCCTTTTCGCCACCTTCCATAACTGACGTAATTTCGTCCTTTATTTCTTTGGCATCGATAGCGCCTTCTGCCTTAATAACACCCCTTGTTTGCGAGCTGGCGTCCTTGTAATCACAGCAGATAACTAATTCGGCATCACCATTAACTACTAAATTGGCATTATGACTTGTGAATACTAATTGTCTCTTCTTTTTGGCATTCCAAATATTTCGAATTATCGAATCGATAGCACGATTGTCGATATCATCCTCTGGCTGGTCTATCAACAAAGGTATTCCAGGTTGATTAAGTAAAACTGTAAGAAGTGCAGTAGCTTGTTGTCCAGCAGATGCATCTCGAAATGGAATTTCGTCACCCAACTCATTGTTGGTCGTGTAAAAGAATTCTGGGTTAAATTCCAATTCCGTAGCTGTTAATTGCAACCAGTCATCAGTTGAAATTTTCGATTGAATTTTTAATTTATGGTCTTCAGAAAAGCCGGCTGAATCCAAAATTGGGGTTGACGGTAAATCTTCCGGATTATCTTCGTCCAGCTTAAATTCAGCTAACAGTCTTAACTCTTCGGAAACGGATATGAATTCGGCAATAGGATCTGCTTTACTGCGAATATTTTCTAAAAGTGCATCTATTCGTTCTTCCCTTATTCTGGTTCCTTCGAGTATTGAACGTAATTTTTCTTTAAAATTCTCAAGATTAATATTTTTTGTGACAATCGCTTTAATTAGTTTGTTTGACAAATCCGTAAAATTAGTTGCCTGGTCGTTCAAGACACCAACCTTTTCAATGTGTAGGTTTTTCCATTCTTCCTTATGGGTGTTATAATCGTTTTCGGGATTACCAAGCTCTTTGATAACAGATTTCCTTTCGGCGACTAAACTATTTATTTCAGCCAAACGGTCTTCGAGCCTTTTTATGTTAGATAATTGCTCTTGACTTGATTGAGATTTGCCTTTGGCTGCCTCATATTCAGAATTGAATAATGATTCCTTTTTTCCCCATTCTTCAATAATTTTATTATATGCCTTTAATCCACTTTCGCTGAAAACATCCTTCAATTTTTGAACTGCGTCGTTTATGTTCGTGAATTTTGACTTGATTTCAGTATCGAGCTTAGTTATCAATTCCTTGTTTTCAACATCATCAATAAAGGGGTCAATAGGTTCTGGGTACAACTTCAGTAATTCGAGAAGCTCGTCTGTTTTGGAATCAAAAAGAGTCAGTTCAGATTCAGTATTTTCTATAATTGTCTTTTCTAACTCAAATTTTGATTTTTTATCAATCGTTTTTTGGTCGGCTTCTGAAATACCTTTCAAAGATTCCCTAATACCTTTAACCTGTCCTTTAATCGAACTGCCTTCAATATTAAAATTGGCTATCTCATTTTGTACTTTTTTCTTACGTACCAGTTGGTTATAAGCATTTTTTAATTTAAGATTTGTTTCATCTAAATTATATGAAATGCGTTCTAAGCTACTTTTTATAGGTTGCTCTATGAATCGTTTAAGTTCTTCTGTTTTAACACCTACATCGCTGAGTTGTTTCTGACTGTATGATTGGATGGGCAACACTTTGCGAATATCTTCTTCACTAACTTTTTGAAATTCGGTGTCCCCAATTTTTAACAGTATTTCCCTACTTGCAGAATTTCTTTTAACGATATGCTTTACATCATTTTTGACCATCGTTATTCGCACCTCACCGGCAACGGCGGTCAAAGTTTTTCTTATTAGAGTGTCTCTACGATTCTGAATTATATCTAATTCTTGATAATTTCCAATTTTGACTGTCTGGTCGCAAAGCCCCCATCTTATATATTCTAAAATAGTTGATTTACCAGTTCCTCTTCCGCCTATTAAGGCGTTATACTGCTGGTTGAAATTTATATTGAAACTTCCTAAAAACTTTGAATTTGTAACATCCAACGATTCGATAAATATTTGAGGCATTTCTGGTTCGTCCTGCGATATTCTGGATTCTTTGGCTAAACAGGCTTGCCTTATGGCTTCTGCTGTAGGCTCTGCCCATTTTACCCAAGTGGAATATTTTCCAAACTCACGACCATCCTCGAATCTATTGTCAGATGTGGACACAAGACCTATACTTTTGTTTCCGTAATTAACATCCCCACCATTAATTTTATTTTGATAACCAGATTCTTGCGATATTTCTTTATCCACATAACCGCCAACACAGGGCATCTTTATATAATGCTCTTGAAATCCTTGGCGTATAATAGAATGTTGACCGCCTTTACCAACATTGGGAAGAACAATATATCTGCCTTTGCAATAATTTACTTCATCCAAAGTTTTATGAAGCTGTGTAAGATTACTTATTACATCTTGGGAAATCCTTTGAGTTTGAACCGTCTGTCTATCATAAATGTCTGTAGGTTGTATGCCAATAAAATTTAGAACAGAATTAAGATGTACATCCTCGAAATCCGCATCGAAAATTATAATAACTTGACTTGCAGGATTGGATAGGCTAAGCTCAATACCCGGAAATACTGTTACCATTTTTTCTGGTTCGCCCATTAATTCGTGCATTTCGTTCTGCTCTTTGGCGACTTTTCTCAAATGCTGGACGAAGACCACATCGTGATGGTCAGTCATTGCGATGGCATCAATTCCTGAATTGCTTATTTTATCGAGATATTCTTTACAAAATTGAGTCCTATTATCGTCAATTTCTTGTTTTTCTGCTTGAGTTAATCCTGCAATCTGCTCAACATTTACGCCAAAACGAGCACCCGACCAGGCAATATCCCTTGGACTGTGTACTTGAAAATCACATCTATAAAATTTTGCACCTTTATCCATAAATTATAGCTTTTACAACCACCAAAGGTAATTAACATATTGAGGATTTTAACATTTCAAAGCAGTTTAGTTTTAACAAATATTTTACTGCATTCGGAATTACTATAATTCTATTGTGATTTTTTAAAATCATTTCCCACAATATAATATCATTATCTTTACTGTCTGATTTTGATTAAATAATGACCGAAACAAACCGCATAGAATACAAACGAGAATTGTCCGATGGGCTTGAAAAAGAGGTCATTGCTTTCTTGAACTACCGTGAAGGTGGTATTCTGTACATTGGTATTGATAAAGACGGAAACACTTATGGTTTGGCAGATGCAGACGGCGACCAGTTAAAGATTAAGGATAGGTTAAAAAACAATATTAGACCTTCCGCTCTTGGCTTGTTTGATATTGTGAGTGAGGAAAAGGAAGGCAATAACATTTTGAAAATAATTGTGGCCAGCGGCCCAGAAAAACCTTATCATCTTAAAAAATACGGGATGAGCGAAAAGGGTTGTTTTATTCGTTTAGGTTCAGCAGCTGAACCGATACCACAAAAAATGATAGACGAGCTGTTTGCTAAACGTACCCGAAATTCCATCAGTAAAATTAAAGCTGGTCGGCAGGATTTAAGCTTCGGACAACTCAAAATTTACTACGAAGAATCTGGGTACACCCTTGGTAAAGCTTTTGCAAAGAACTTGGAACTACTTACGGAAGATGGTGCTTTTAATTATGCCGGCTATCTCTTAGCAGACAAAAATAACATTTCTATTAAAGTAGCCAAGTATTCGGGCAAAACCCGAACAGACTTGATAGAGAGCAACGAGTATGGTCACGAATGTTTGGTCAAGGCCACCAAGCAAGTGATAGATAAAATTGCTGTCGAGAACCGAACCAACACTATAATAACGGCTAAGGAAAGACAACAAGCCAACCTTTGGAATCCCATCGCCTTACGCGAGGCCATCATCAATGCCTTTGTGCATAATGACTACACAAACGAAATAACCCCAAAGTTTGAAATCTTTAGTGATAGAATTGAAATCACTTCGTCTGGTGGTCTTCCAGAAGGATTAAGCGAACAGGAATTTTTTGAGGGCTTTTCAGTCCCACGCAACAAGGAACTGATGCGAATTTTCAAGGATTTGGAACTTGTGGAACAATTGGGTTCTGGCATCCCTCGTATTTTGGAACACTATGGGAAAGAGAGTTTTAAATTTTCAGATAACTTCCTTAGAATGACTTTTACAGCTAAAGAAACTACTGTTGAAGATGGTGGTCAAATAGGTGGTGTAATGGGTGGTCAAAAAGGTGGTGCAATAGGTGGTGTAATTGATTCTTCTGAAGCTTTAACTAAAAGACAAAAAGAAGTTCTTAAACTTATTGCTGCTAATACTTCAATAACCTATAATGAAATAGCTGAAGCTTTAAGTATTAATGAATCTGCTGTTGGCAAGCACATAACAGCTATAAAGAATAAAGGTTTTTTGGTGCGTCAAGGCGAAACAAGAGGCTATTGGGAAATCAATCTCGATGAAAACTAAAAAAACTTTTCAAAAAGGCCCTTTTTCCCTCGGACCTTTACTCGTAACTTTCCATTGGCCGTTTTCTTTAACAAGTTTAAAAATCCCTGTCTTTCCATCGTAGGTAGTGCTGTATTTCACCCAAGCAATTTCGCCATCAACAGCTTCATCTAAAATTTCTACTTCGATGTCTTTATCAGAATCTGGTATCATATTCTGTACAGTAATCAAACTGGCATAGCCTTCTGAAGTAGTATGCTTTTTTAAAGCTGATTCGTCTTTTGAGAAAAAACTTTCCGCAACAGCCTTGGCAGTTTCAGAAGGGGATTTCGTTGTGCTTTCTGAACAAGAAAGGAACAATAGTACAAGCGAGCAAATGACTATTCTTTTCATAATATTTTAATTTGGGTTATTGATATATCTATGCGATATTTTCAGTTCTATATTGCGTTCGCCATCTTTCTCGTTCAATTCCAAAATCGCTCTACGATCGTTGGACAATGAAAATTTAGGCATCACATAAACAAATCGTACCGTTTCACTTTCCTTGATTTTAGACGGTAGATTATGTTTGTATATCGGTTCTTGATAGAGACGTTGCAATGATTTTCTTTTTCCTTTTTGCTGAGTTTCAATCGAAAGGTTCAAGAAATTCAAATCGTAATCCAATGTAGAATTATTCTCAATCTGGATAACGAAGTAGAGTTCTTCTTTATCAAAAACAATATTCTCAATGCTCAAAATTACACCACTTTTTCGTTTTGTGAAGTAACCAAATCGTAGACCTCTTTCAAGAAGATACGAGCAGAATTTTTGGTAATAATAGGTTTTATTATCTACAAGTTCTTCAGAAGATTCAACAAGCGTCGAATCAGTTGCAATCGGTTTTTCATTACCGATACTATTTGATAGCGGAATGAAATAATTGAGCTTAGAGAGCTGCTTTTTATATCTTACAATATACGAAAAAATTGAACCATTTCTGTTGACTACCAGCAAATTACTTTCCTTCCCAGGCTTTGCTTGAAGAAGTCCGAAATACTGTTCTTTTTCACGGTTGTAGGTAAACACAAAGTTATCTGAACCCGTTATACCTTGCCGTATAGGTTCTGGGAAGAATAGCGCAACATTTTTGGTGTCGTTGGCATAAATGGTGTCGAGAACTTTGGTTGTTTGTGCTTTCGCGAAAGCGGAAATCGATACCGCTAATATTAAAATAAATGTCTTCATAATTTAGGTTTTAGAATTAATCTGTAATTGTTCAACACCGTAACTTTTACGTTACGATTGCTTCGTCTTAGGACTTTTGTAACACCACCTACTTGCGGAACTGTAGGTATGTTGATGTCGCCAATAATATCGTCTAAGACTTCGGTGGTGGCTTCTGCTCTAAAATTGTTCTGTACATAGATACCTTCGCTACCATCTGACAAATCGAAGGCTTTGAGTTTGGTAGGATGGTGCTTAATGTTTTCAATTTCAATGAGTGCACGATTGGGCTGAAAACTGATAAACCCGAACATAGGCGTATTCTTTGGCATCAGCTTACCATTGATTGTAGCCGCTTTAGTAAGGCGCATTCGTAATCTGGTATTAGCCTTTACAATCTGGTCGCCATCTACGACCACGTAAATAGTTTCATCCGTATTACCTATAATTGAGTTATCGTTTCGTTTCGGCGAAGCGGCAAAGAACAATTGGTGTTCTAAGCCCAATTCTTTGGCTTCAATTTTTTGTTCCCTTTTTACTTCTGCAGAATCAATTTTTGATACCACTTTGCGAACAGTTCTTTTTTGTCCCGAATTCTGGTATCGCTTCTCTGAATATTGAATCTTGCCCGCTTCATAAATGCTATCTACGATACGTTCTTTTTCACGATCCGGTAAATCTGGGTCGTAAAAACCCATAGAATCAATCAACTTTTCATCATAGATGCTTGGCGCATTATTTTCACGCACTTTCTTCAAGTCGTTAATTGCATCTAATTTAGAATCGTACTCTTTTTGGTCCTCTTCCAAATCAGGAACTAAGGTCTGCTTTAGGTTTTCAGTTTCAGCTTCATCATCGCCCATTACCATTATGGAATAGGAAATGAGGAATATGAAAATCACGGCTAATACCGCTGCAAATACTATTTTATTTTTTTCTACTTTCATAATCGTGGTTTTTTAAGTGCCGATTACCTGCCCGACGGCAGGCAAGTCGGCTCAATTTTCATCGTTCAGTTTCTTTAAAGTGTTCTCGAAATAGTTTGTAATCAATAATCCGTGCGGATTGTTCGGGAAGTTTCGCTCAACCATAATCAAGTTTCCAGTTGAAACCAATTCGTAAGTATCTATTATCGAACCTCTATTGATTTCAAAAATGGTGGTTGTGGTAAAACTATACGAGCCATTATTTTCAGTTATCCTTGAATCAATGCTCAGTACTTTTTGAACCAATGAATACTGAAGTAACCTGTTGTAAACACCATCCGCTTTTTTCTGACGGTAGAGATTGTCCACAGAACTATTACCCAACCAAAGCGCCTTTTCAAGATTACGCTCGTAATTACTGGCATCGATGTTATAGAAGTAGTTGTGGAACAGATCCAAATGCGCCAAAGCTTCCACTCTAAAATTCTCTTTTTGTGTCACGAGCTTCAGGGGAATGATACTGCCATCATTATTGATAGCAAACGCACTATTGAGCGCTTTTTGATTAGTGTTGAATGCCATCCATACTGAAAACGTACTGGAAAGCAGCGCACACACAACAACTGCCAAAACGATAAACCGATTCAGTTTTAGGACGTTATAAATATTCTTGTATGGTGTTTTCATATTTTATTTGGTTTAGGAAGTAAACAATCTGAGTGTAAAGGACGTGGCACGTTTATACAGTTTGAATTTCAGAAAAACAATAAAGCCTACTGAGCCCAGCTGAACTACTGGTGCAAAAAAGCCTTGGCCAACGTCCGTTCCGAACAAGTTTGTCCAAAAATTGGTATTGATTTCGGTATAAAGCGCATTGATGAATACATTGACAAGAAAAAATGCAGGCACGAGCATATACACTGCTGCGTACAGTTTGAAGAACGTGTAGGCCAATGAGCGGAACTTTTCAAATACGGCTAAACTGATTACCAAAGGAAAAAAAGCCTGCATAATCCCTAAGAGAAAAAAGCGTTCTGCCAAGAACAACGGATAGATGAATAAGTCCAAAATCCAGAGGAAAAGGCTAATGATAAAAGCAAATATCTTGAATCCATAAAGCGGTGTGACCAAAGCTTCATATAAGAGCGTCATAGCAGCTTGAGCTACTTCGATGATACTCACATCCTCTTCAATGGGAATATCCTGCATTTGTAAGGGCAAAAGTGCTGGTGCTGTACCGCGATATTGCCCTTCAATAGCTACTAAGATACTATCGAAAAATCCCAATACTTGAGTTGAAAATATAACCAAAATAACAATAGCAAAATTCTTTGCCAGTTCGCCAGGACTCAATCCCCAAGTATAGCCATCCTTATCTGCAACGCCCTCATTGTATTTTTTAAGGATGTTGACCAGAAAGAACAGGACAGCAAGTGTTTTCATTCCAGCAATGGTGTATTGCGAAAAGTCGCTGGCCTGTATGGTCTGGAAAACGGTGTCGATATATTCCAATCCTATCCCTAAAAGAATCGTCGCAGTCATTTTTAGTATTCAGTTTCTCGATTATTGACTTTATCCTGCATTTTTCTGAACGAAATAATGTCACGATAGCGTTTTGTTTTTGTAGTGATGTTGGAAATCATTTGCTTAGATTCCATCTCTTTAGCCTTTAGAATTTCAGCACGTTCAGCATCGCTCATTTTTAGGTAATCGCTGGATAGAACTTCATCGATAAAATCCACCGTGTCCAATGAGTTTTGAACTATGGCATCGAATGATTGCACAACCCTTGAAACTTCATCGGGTTTTATATAGGGCGAGCTAAGAATGTCCTGTACATCGTTTTGCATTACGTTGATTAGGTGCTGATTGTTTTGTCCAATTTCTTCAACTGCTCTCAGTTGTTCGACAACGCTTGACACTTTTTCTATAGCCTCTTTTGCATCTTTCAGAAATTTTACAGACTTTATCATTTGAGCTGTCTGTTTCCCTGATTCCAAAAGCTGTTTTACCAAACTGATAAAATTGGTATTGTCATAAGTAGGCATTCCCTGGGCGGTAGCATTACCCGACATAAACAAGGTCAGGGTTACCGTGATCACTAAAATCTTGATGTTTGTCTTCATAATATTATGTTTTAGATGTGAATTGAATTATTGCTTTTTCCATATTGTTATGCTCATTATAGAGCTTCATTATTTCTTCGTTTTCCTGTCCATCAGTCAAGTAAGCGGCATAAACTTCTTTTGGAACTTCAAGCCTAAAAATGTTGCTTTCCTTTCCTATTTTGATGAACATTTCGGTGTACTTGCGTGGACCGGAAAGATTGTTCTTGATAGACTTTAATTGGTTCAGGTCGTGACTGGATAGGTTGAGCCTTTTAACAAGTTCGTCATAGCCTTTTTCATTGTTCAGACTATAAATGACTTGCGTATTTTCGAGAATACTTGCGGAAGTCGAATTGTTCGGAAGCTGATTAATTGATTGTAGAATAATCCCAATAGCACCATTTTGTTTACGAATAGCTTGGTAGTAGAATTCTACGCTTTCCAATACGTTTTCAAACTTCAATTGTTTAGCAAACTCGTCGAATAGAATAATACCTTTTTCAGCTCTATTCTTCCAAATGGTTCTTTGGATAGCTGACTTAATCAACTTCAACATTACGGACAAGATTTCCTTGTTATCCTTTACTTCATCCAGTTCAAAAACAATCAATCGTTTGTCCTCAATCTTATAGGTCTGGTCTTCGCTTACCTCAAACAAGAAGCTGTATAGACCATCGCCGACATATTCGGACATTACGTGCAAAAAACTCGTGACATTGAAGTAATCGGGATGGATTTTAAGATTATCAAGTATGTTTTCTTGATTCTTTTCTATAAAGCTGTAAAAACCATCCAAGGAATGATTTTCTGATGTACTATCGTAATAGTGGCGCAATATCTTTTTAACCGATACTGATTGTGCTTTCGTAACTTTTAAATCTGAAGCTAATAACTCGAAAAGGAACACAGATAAGTCTTCCAATCGTTCGGGTGTGAGGTCATTTGTATCACTGATGTAAAATGGATTGATGCCTAAGTTTTTTCCACTTTCGTAGCGAAGCACCGTGTATTTCTTAGGATAGAGTTTGGCAAATTTGGTGTATGAGCCACCCAAGTCTATGATTACCAAGCGAACGCCACTTTCAAAATATTGGCGCAAGATGTTATTGGCCAAAAAGGATTTGCCTTCGCCTGTTGGCGCAAAGATGGCAAAGTTTCGTGCTTTGATTCTTTTCTTCTTTTCATCCCAAACATCTTTCAGAACAGGAATGTTATGTTCACGGTCATTAAATATGATTCCGGTATTATCGCTTTTATAGTTGGTGTTATTGATGAACAAGCAAAGTGCGTGCTTCAAATCTGTCACATACAAATCATTATTTGAGAAGTTGGAAGAGAAACAGCAGTAACTATTTAGGATGTAATTCTTGCGTTCTTCGCCTCTTGGATAATACGGGATGATATCCAGTTCCTTAAATTCAGTCTTTATTTTTGAAGTTATCTTGTCAAGCTCTTTGGCTTCCTTTGCCCAATAAACAATATTGAGATGTCCACGAATGATTCGTGCATTATCATCGGCGTTGATTTGGTCAAGGATGTGCTGAATTTTGCCAAGTACTACTTTATTCTGTGAACCGAAATTGGAACTCTTATTGAGTTCTTCAATCTTCTTATCGAGCATCTTGCGCCACTTCTGTTTGTCATCCAGATATAGAATTTGATTAACGATATGGTTCTCGTTAAGCGTAAGCCCTAAGCCGTCAATAAACCCTTGATGAAACACAAAATCGTCGGATGTGAATTTCTCATTGGTCTTGCTACTCTGTACACTTTCGCCAAAGCACAGTTCGCTATTGATGGCCAGGGCATCAAAATGGTTTTCGCCAATATTGACGCTTTTCTTATCAAGTAAAATATCCGTATCGTAGCCTTCGTTAAATCCGTTGAAGTAACTGTTTGTCATTTGCTGTATGTCGCCCGCTTTAAGCGAATCAAAATCCATTTTTCGGCTATTGTTGATAAAGGAAACGGAATCACTTACCGAGTTGGCGAAACTCTTGATATTATCATCCAGTTCTTGTACGATTCCCTTTGAAATTTTTCTGAAGGGATTAACATATTTCGGATTGTTGAGCGCCTTGCTTTTGGTCAAGATGAAGAACAAATAGCAGCTGTGCTCGATATGTCCACGACCTTTAAAATGTTCGTGGGTAACCTTTTCCAGAAAGGTAGAATTCGGAAGTTGTTCTGAAGTATATGATTTCTTGAGATAGATATCCTGTTTATGAACCACAGTACCAACCGGCAATGACTTTAATGCCTGAAACCAAGCACCGTGCATATCCTCAAAATCCTTTTCAGAAAGCGAATAGATTTCTGGTAGATTACCTTTATAGCACAAGACTACGTTGCCATTATTAGCAAATACGATATTATCTTGAATATCTACAATAGGTTGATATGCCGAAAGGTTAATCTTATTCATAATCGAAGCCAGAATTTCTTTTGTTACTAATGATTTTTGGAAATGCTTTTGCCATTTGAAAAAGCTGCGGATTTTGGGCTATCCGTGTCAGCGCCACATATAGGGAAGCATTAAAGACCAGTACACCTATTATTATCCCAAAGCTGAAAGAGAATATGATGATGAGCAACGAAGCCAAAATGGAAACCATCATTAAGGCAAACAGGGAAATGGGCAATCCGAAAATGACCGCCCTTTTCCTGATGTTTTTATAGACCTCGAACCGTTTCATTTAAACAACGATTCCTATTAGGTAAGTAAAGATTCCGACTACTGCACCTGCAATCAATACAAATACTAAAACTCGGGTAATCCCCTTTTTTAAATCTGCATTTTCCCCAAAAAAATGTCCTGCGTTGAACAGGAAACCTACAAGGAAGATTACACCGAGTAGTATTGGAAAAATAGTTCGGATAGTGTCGCCCACATCGTTAACTGAATCTTCAATGCCACCAATTTGAGCAAAAAGCGAAGTGGATAAGAGCGAAAGAATGGATGCTAAATAGTGTGATTTTTTCATAACGGAAAAGTTTAAATTTTTAGTTCATTTTCGTTATTGGAAATTTACATATATTTGAACATAAATACCTGAAAATCAAATATTTGTGAATAAAATATTATTTGAAATCAATTGAATTTGTTTGCTATTAATTAGCATCAAATTCTATGAATTTTTGAAGTGAAGTTGTTGATAACCCGAAAAATGAAAATGAAAAAAGTGCTCAAAAACGTCAGTTTTGTGATTTTGGTTCTAAAAATGTGTGTCATTTTTGGACAAGAAACGAGTGCTCAAAAACGAATAATAATTGACGTTGGTCACGGTGGAAAAGATTCTGGTGCGATAGGCATAAACAGCATCCAAGAAAAGGATGTGGTTATGTCCATTGCAAATGCCATTTTGAAGCTGAATAGTGATTTTGAAAAACCTTTGGATATTTATTTAACCAGGTATAGTGATACTTTGATTTCATTATCGGACAGAACTAAATTGGCCAAAGCATTAAAAGCAGATTTATTTGTGTCTTTGCATTGCAATCATTCTGATAATCCAGATGCAAGAGGTGTGGAAGTTTATGCTTCAAGAGCGCAAAGGAAACATTCAACAGAATCTGTATTTATAAGTTATAAAATTGAAAGAACACTTTACAATATGATAGGATATGTAAGTAGAGGTGTCAAGTTTGCAAACTTTCAGGTGCTACGGGAAATGGTTGAGCATTGTCCCTCTATATTCCTGGAATTGGGCTTTTTGTCCAATTGGGATGAGGGCAGCTATATTTCAGAAAATAACAATTTGGAACGCATCGCATTATCAATATTATTATCCATTCAAAAATCCATAGAATTATGAAAGATATTTTTTTAGAGTTAACCAAGAGTTTGAAGGACATTGTATTGCAATTTATTTCAGAAGTGATTTTGTTGTACAAATCATTCAACAGCTGAATTACTTCCGCTTATCCCCAGCCTTTGTGTCAAAAGCAATCAAGTTAAACAGTTCCCGCATCCGGCTACGGACACGATTACCATAGCGTTCTTCCAATTCTTCAGCATTTAGGTTTGTTGTGGCGTGTGTTTTAATTTTGTGTTTGGTTTGTAGGTGCAGCTCGTATCGAGATAAAAGCACTTCGCCCATTACATTCAAGTCCTTTCCGTAGAACCTACCAGACGGTTCCACGCCCAAATCATCAAAACAATAGAATTTAGTATTGCCGTATTCTTCAACAGTTTTAAAGCCAAGATGGTTAAAACCGAAAGTTACATTTCGACAGGGAATCATTTCGTAAGGTCGTTGCATCGGTACGATATGCCGTAAAAGTTTCATTAAACTGGTTTTTCCACACCCTACAGGTCCAGAAAGTAGAATGCCTTTGTCAATGTCAATGCCATAAGTCTCACAGTTGTCTTTATCCTTGATGAAGTATGAACAGAGCTTCAGCAAAATATCCTTGTCTTCATCATATATCCTAAACTTTTCGCCAAACAAAAGTTTGCCTTTGGCATTCAGGTAAATCAGTATTTTTGGAAAATCGTAGAGTACGCTTTTGCCATCAAATTTTCCGAGCGAATATTCCACGCCACATTCGGTAATTTTAGAGGGGTTGTCCATAATCTTTGTTTTTAGTGGTTCGCAAGTTGTCCTTGATTTGGGACGCTTGTTTTTCGTTTGCTTTGTTTTCCTCGTCGAATATTTCGGTTCTGTCCATCCAGTTGATGGCTACTGCTCGCCAATCCCGAATTTCTTTTCCATCGCTCGTTTGCCAGCTGCGAGTTTGGTAATGCTCAAAGAATTTTTTTGCTTCATCAGCATCAAAACCTTTTTCTTCAAAAAAAATAAAAACGGCCTGCCAGCCCTTTGGTTGTTTTATATTGTTTACCTGTTTGGTATTGTTTATAGTAGATACCAATGCTTGTCCACCTATGGGACGGTGTTGGTACACAACTTGTCCGTTTGTGGGATGGTGCTGTCCCACAAGTGGTTCACGTATGGGATGATACTGTTCTGCAAGCTGTTCTAATGTGGGATTGTACCGTCCCATATCTGGTTCATCACTTGTCCCGATAATGGACATCTTGATTTTGCTGCCTTTGTAGGGATTGTTAGATGGGAAATAGGTTAAGTATTGCCACGAATCTAACTCGACGATACATCTATGATATGTGGATTTAGAGCCTATTTTTGCACAGCGCATCAAATCCCTACGGTTCACATAGAATTCATCCATAAAGCGGCAACTGTTCCATTCTTGAAACAGCGCCATATACAGGCTGATATGCGTGGGATTAAGGCGGTCATCAAAATAGAACTTCTCAAAAGCCGCATTAAGTAGCTTTATATAGTTCATCGCTTAAGAATTTAGACCGTGATGTACACGGTTGGCGTCCATCACTTTTTGAATTTCCTCTGTATCATAGTAGATAATGCCACCTACTTTTGTGTAGGGAAGTGTACCATTGATACGAAGGTTTTGAAGTGTTCCCGGACTAACTTGAAGCAAGTCCATAACCTCAGAAGATTTGAGGTATTTTTTGATCTTTCCAGCGGCTTGTTTGGAAAGCAATTTTTTAATGTCATCGAGCAATTCCATTTTGAAATCTCGAAGGTCGTCTGTGGTAATAATACTTGTCGGCATAATAGAACGGTTTTAAAGAAAAGGACTATCAGGGATTTAAATTTTTAATTGATAGTCCTTAACTTGATTTGACTTTCGTTCTACAAATTTGAATAGGTTTATTGGATTTTATTCCCCAGTACAACCGTACTACGGTTAAAATTTAACATTTTGAAATTTGATGGATTTTGTGGTGTTTTGAGGGTTTTGAATTAGAAATAGTGTGCCAAATCATACCAAATTGTATGAAGAATGCTTTCAAAACCAAAAGACCGTAGGTCAACCGTACTACGGTCTTTTTTTAACAGTTCAAATAGAAAGATATAATGAAAAAATTGAAGGTCTATTCCTCGCTTTTATCCATTTCAATGAGTAGTGATGTAGAGAGTTCGTCGAGAAAAAGTGTTCTACTGTTTTTCCTGTTTTTGATATCGTGATAGGTTTTGTAGATGTCCTTTGGTTCAATATCAAATAGCTGTTGTAATTTTTTGGAAACCTGCATTATGCTCTGATTATCCTGTTTGCCCAATCCTTTCGCACACAATGCGTAAACCAGTTCCACGTAGTCTGTATTAGAAAAAGGCCAGTCCATCTTTTCAATTGGTTTAATGGTGGACAATTTCCCATTTAATCCTTTATGAACTTTATGCTTTTTTTCATCTAAATAGGTCACTAAAAAATCATACGCCTTGTATTTGCCCAAAAGCATATCTCTTGGTGTACAAAATTCTGGGTCTTGAAAGTAGAATTTTGAGGTAGTGATATGAAATGTTTCCATAGAATCCCTCGTGTAATATTCCTCGTCAAAATGGGTCGCACCAGAATTAACGTATCGTCCAAAATCCATATTGTAGAGAAAAAAGCGATTTACCTTGTTGATTTTCTTTTTGATGGATTTTAACTGAGAATGTTTATCCCCTTTAGGAAATTGAATTTCAAAAGAATGGATTTCTGAAAAGTAGATGAGTTTGATAAGAGGAATCTGTTTGGTTTCTTTGAAGAATTCTATTTCTTCCTTGGTAGATTTAAATTCATTATTGAGGATTTCTTTTTTGTAAGTACTTAAAACTTTGCGACACAGTTTTATAGAACGATATGCCCGTTCTAAAATATTTTCATATTGAAATTTTATATCATCCAGGTCCTGAAGTAGATTTTTTGATAGTATTTGAGAATTCATAAGCAGGCAATTTTTGTTTGGAAACCATAGGAATGGGATTTAGTTGATAAGGTTGCGTTTTAGTTTTCATTGTCCTGCAAAATTTATGTAATGACAGCTCTAAATAATAAAATTTGTAGCTCATTAGTAGAATTTATGGAACTGTCTGTAAGTTAACTTTACGTAGTAATTATACAAGGAAAACTTTCCGTAATTAAATACGGAATACACCGTATTTTTCTACGGATTTTTTGTGAGACACTCTAAAATCAATGCTTATCAGAATGAATACGACTACATCTTTTTCTTACGAAATCGCTTCAAGAATTCACGTCTGTTCTTTACGCCTGTCTTTTTGAAGATATTGGATGCGTGTTTTGATACGGTACTTTCAGCAATGAATAAATCTTTAGCAATATTTCGGTAGCTTAAATCACTTAAAATGGAAAGTGCTATCTCAATTTCTCGTCTTGTTAAATCTTCATAAAAGATTTTACTCTCTATCGCTTCATCTTTCTGTTTTTTCTTAAGAGCAAACACCTCGTACATTCGGTTATTATTTTCTATGAAATATAAATACCTATCTACTTCAATTGTAGTAATGGCATAAAAAGCCAAGTTCATCACGGTAAATGTTATCCATTGGTAATCGCCAATAACTGTGCAAATAGGTAACAATGCAATACTACTTACACTTACTATAGAAAGTCTATTCCGTCTCAAAATAAAGGCATTTGGATTATTTGGATTGGAAATCCTTCTGTAAAAAATGAACAGAAATATAATGGCAGCAACGGATATTGGTATGGTAAATAGGAATCTGGCAGAGTCTAAAGACCCTGTAACAAAATACGGAATTAAAAAAAGAATGATATAACTAACGCTCGTGAATATGGCAAGATTCCGAATGGAAGAATTATACTTTAGAACAACAATATCATATTCCTTGTAGAGATAATAAACAATGAAAACGCACAACGTGATTGCCACGCTATACGTTATGATATATTGAAGTATAAAAGGTCCAGGGAAATTATCTGTTGGAAGAAATCCGCCAGTTGCATTATAGGCGACGAATAGTAAACCGAGAATTAGAAAACGCTTGAAGCTACTATGCGTTTTCTTTCCTGAAAAGTAAAGTGTAAACAATACAATGACCGTATCTATTATTAGATAGAAGAACGTTGTCCAATGTATCGAAGTTCCAAACATTTATATTCCTACTCATTGCGCTCAAATTTGTTGGTTTCTAAATTCTTGGAAACGTTGTTCCAATTAAAAATTTGTCCGTTCATAGCAATATAAACATCCGGTTTTAGAAGCTGTAGTGAGCTAATTGCATACCCTAAATTAAACGGTGCATCTGTATCTGCAGATGAACCTAAAATAAAAGACCCAACCAAAACGATTGTCTTATTCAAATTGAGCTTTCCTATATATTTAGCGGTATCTTCCATTGTGAAAGTGCCGTGGGTAATCAATATTTTACTTGCATTGGTTTCTTCTATCTTACGTACAAGCTGTTCCCTGTCATCGTCTTTTATAGCTCGACTGTCCTTTTTAAATACACTCTCAATAGTATATTCAAAATCTACATTAGCACTTTCAAGAAAATCTGCAATAGATACATTTGTTTTATTGATTGCCTTATCGCCTACGTAATCTAGTCCTTCAATAGTTCCGCCTGTAGTTAATATCGTAATCATTCAAATGGTGTTTATTATTGTTAATAGAAACATATCCGCTTTGTAAAGTTAGTGTAAGTTTTTTACTGTTAATCGATTGTTGATTATCTTAAGCAAGTCTTAAGAATCTACTAATCAAACGCTAAGACTAAGAATTAATTTTTGTGTGTATTAAATCAAAATTGATAACAACACCTTAGTAGAAAATATCAAAATAATAAGAGTCTCAAAAACTACATTTTAAAGAGTATAGCAAAATTGCGTGGAAAGGATTTACAATAACTAATCTTAAGAAAATCTTAAGAAAAAGTAAATACAGACTTAATAAAAAATCGTAAATTTTGCGCGATGAGAATTTTAATAGTTGAAGATGAACCAGGTATATTCAATTTCCTCAAGCAAGGCTTGGAGGAAGAGAGTTATGCTGTGGACATTGCCGAAGAAGGCAAAAAAGGGCTTGAAATGGCACTTTCAGGAGAATACGATTTATTGTTGTTAGATTGGATGGTGCCAGGCATAAGTGGTATTGAAGTTTGTCGCCAATTCCGAAAGGAATTTCAAGAAACACCCGTTATTTTTTTAACTGCAAAAGATACCTTGGACGAGACCATTTTCGGGCTTCAAACTGGTGCTAACGATTATATAAAAAAGCCTTTTCATTTTGAAGAACTTCTAGAACGCATTAAAGTACAACTACGCCCAAAATCTGGAGAACATTCCGTCTTTAAACTAGGAAATATCACGCTCAATACGTCGACCTACCAAGTACATAAAGAAGATGAAGAAATAAGTTTGACACAAAAAGAATTTGCATTGCTTGAGCATTTATTACGGAACAAAGGAATGGTATGTAGAAGGTCTCGAATTATTGAAAGCGTCTGGGATATCCACTTTGATTACAATACTGGTGTTATCGATGTATTTATCAACGCACTTCGTAAAAAGCTAAAATTGGGAAAGGACGAAAATTATATTCAAACAGTTAGAGGTGTAGGTTACATTGCGAAGGAATTATGAATTTGAGCTTTAAAAATAGGATAGCCTTACATTATATGATTGCCACAGCAATTATAATGGCGGTAGCCTTTACAGCGGTTTATTTTGTAGTCAAAGGTGTGGTGTATCAAAATATCGACAATGACCTCTCTTTTGAAGCAGAAAAACATACCGAAGAAATAAAAGTCGTTGGAGACAGCATCAAAATAAAAAACAAAAAAGAGTGGGAAGAACGCGAGCATAGAGAGGTTCAGGTAAACCCTGTTTTTATTCAGATTTTAGATAAGAATGGGACTTTTATGGATAAATCCCCAAACCTAAAAGAAAACGAGCTTGACTACAATGAAAAAGCAAATTTTGGCGGAAGCTATAATGAAATTCTCAATAGCAAACCCATCAGGCAAATCCAATTACCAATTGAAGAAAATGGTAAAATAAAAGGCTTTATTGTCGCTGCAATGTCGCTGGAAGCCTCACAAATGGTACTGCTTAATCTCAGAAATATTTTACTGCTTGTCTATTTATTGCTTTTGGCGAGTCTCTATTTTATTTCCAAGTTCATAGCGGGCAGAAGTATTATTCCAGTCAAAAATGTAACAGAAACAACCAACAGAATTACACGCAACAACTTAAACGAGCGTGTAGCATTACCTCAGAATAAAGACGAATTGTTTGACTTGTCTGCTGGCATCAATGACCTGTTGCAGCGTATTGAGAATGCGATGGAACGAGAACGTCAATTCACATCGGACGCCTCTCACGAATTGCGTACACCCTTAGCAACCCTAAAAGGCACTTTAGAAGTATTAATTCGTAAGCCAAGAGAACGCGCAGAATATGAAGACAAAATAAAATTTAGTCTTACAGAAATTGACCGTATGACTGCTACACTAGAGCAGCTATTATTATTGGCAAGATTAGACACCAGTTCAAAGACAACAGACGACTCTTCAATGCCTTTAGCAACAATTATCGACGAAATTCTTTCAAGACATAAAAACAAAATATCAGAAAAGAAGCTTTCTATCAGTTTTAAAAATGATATTGAAAATGAAACTTTGGTACCTCAATATTTTTCAAATCTAATCCTTGAAAATATTATTGGGAATGCAGTAAAATATGCTAAAAACGCGACCAAGGTTTATATTTCAATAACACAATCAGATTATAAAATAATCTGTAAAATTCAAGATGAAGGCATAGGCATTAAAAAAGAAGATTTAAACAACTTGTTTAATAATTTCTTCAGGTCAGAAGCGCTCAATCACAAAAATATTTCTGGTAATGGCTTAGGGCTTTCCATAGCCAAAAAAGCTGCCGATGCAATAAATGCTGAAATATTTGTTGAGAGTGAATTTGGTGCTGGAACTACGTTTACTATTATCTTTTAAGCCAATCTTAAGTTTTAGAAAAGCCAACCTTAATATTTCAAGACTACATTTATATTATAAAATATTACATCTATTATAGAAAAGGAAGATAGATTCCCCTATAGCTTTTGGTTGGTGTTTATTGGTTAATTGTTGCAAAGGCCTTGAGAACTCTCAAGGCTTTTGTTTTTAGCTTTATTAGTAATCTTAAGCCAATCTTAAGAAACGGTTTAGGTGCTACTTAGATAGTACGTCTACATTTGGTTATTATTTCAATAAACCACCAAAAAAATGTTAGAACGCATTATTCAGTACAGTATTCATCACAAACTTATTGTGCTATTATTTACTGCAGGAATCGTCGGATTCGGCTTGTATTCCCTCTCAAATATTCCTATTGGAGCAGTTCCCGATGTTACCAACAATCAAGTACAGGTTATTACTACTTCAAGAAATTTAGCTACTGAAGATGTTGAAAAATTCTTAACATATCCAGTAGAATTAGAAATGGCAAATTTGCCAGGCGTAAAAGAAATCCGTTCTATTTCTAAATTTGGTTTGTCGGTAGTTACTGTAGTGTTTGATGATGAAATGGGAACATATTTACCTCGCCAACTCATTGCTGAAAAAATAAAGAGTGCCGAAGAAAAGATTCCCGCAGGTTTTGGCAAACCTTTTATGGGTCCTGTTTCTACAGGTCTTGGAGAAATCTATCAATATGTCATTGATGTTGATGCTAAATACAAAGACCAATATTCACTATCCGATGTGCGAACTATTCAAGATTGGGTCGTAAAACGTCAACTTTCAGGTATTCCGGGAGTGGTAGAAGTCAATACTTGGGGAGGTTATTTAAAAACCTATGAAGTTGCTGTAAACCCAGAACGACTGCGCGCAATGGACGTTTCTATTTTCGATGTGTTTACTGCGCTCGAAAAAAACAATAGTGTTGCTGGTGGCGGATATATTGAGAAAATTAATGAAAGTTATTTTATTAGAGGCGAAGGTTTGGTGTCATCAATTGAAGATGTTGAAGATATTGTTGTTATCAACAAAGGCGAAATCCCTGTGTATGTTAGGGACATCGCGACTGTTGGTTTTGGTCACGCCAACCGTTTTGGTGCCATTACAGGTAATGGCGAAGGCGAAAAAGTATTAGGGCAAGTAATGATGCTTAAAGATGCCAATTCTAATGCGGTTATTGAAGCCGTAAAACAACGTGTTTCAGAAATACAAGCCTCATTACCACCAGGTATTTCAATTAACCCATTTTTAGAGCGAAGCGAGCTTATTGGCAAAACGACTTTTACTATTGCTGAAAACCTGATTTTAGGGTGTTTGATTGTCATTTTTGTAGTGGTATTGCTTTTAGGAAACTGGCGCTCTGGTCTGGTCGTAGCTTCCGTAATTCCTTTATGTCTTCTATTTGCGCTGTCGCTGATGTACATTTTTGGTGTAGATGCCAATTTAATGAGTTTAGGTGCAATTGACTTCGGAATCATTATCGATGGTGCGGTAATTATTGTAGAATTTATTGCCTTTAAAATTACCAGTCAGCGAGCCAAATTATTAGCACTTCCTAAAAATGAAAGACAAGGATTGATAGATAGTATTACCTATCAAGGTGCAACCAAAATGATGAATTCCGCAGTATTCGGGCAATTAATCATCATCATTGTATTTATACCTATTCTATCTTTAGTAGGTGTGGAAGGAAAAATGTTCCGCCCTATGGCATTGGTGTTTTGTTTTGCCCTTATCGGAGCAATGGTGCTATGTTTCACATATATACCAGTAATGGCCTCTATGTTCATTAAACCATCAAATACCGAAAAGAAAACCATATCCTCTAGACTCATTGCTTTTTTAGAAGATAAATATCAACCTACTATTTCTTGGGCATTACGAAAAAAGAGATTGGTATTAGGAATGGCAGTAGGCTTACTGGTATTTACAGCATTTTTATATTCCAGAATGGGCGGCGAATTTGTGCCTACGTTAGATGAAGGCGACTTTGTAATACAACCAGTTTTAAAAACAGGAATGTCGTTGAGTAAAACCATTGAAGCAACAACTCATATAGAAAAAATACTGAAGCAATTCCCAGAGGTAGAACAAGTGGTAAGTCGTATTGGAGCTGCCGAAGTACCAACAGATCCAATGTCTATGGAAGAAAGTGATGTGATTATAAAACTGAAACCAAAAGGCGAATGGACATCCGCGGAGTCTAAAGACGAATTAGCCGATAAATTTAAAGCAGCCTTATCCGAAGAAATTGCAGGTGTAGATTTTGAATTTACCCAACCTATCGAAATGCGCTTTAACGAACTGATTACGGGAGTTAGAGCAGATTTAGCAATTAAAGTGTTTGGAGAAGATTTGGACGTACTATATAGAAAAGCTTTGGAAATAGAAAAGGCAATTCAAAATGTAGAAGGAGCAGCTGATATTTCCGTAGAAAAAACAGCAGGTTTACCACAAATGTCGGTTAAATACAACCGTCAGAAAATTGCTAAATACGGATTGAACATTGAAGACTTAAACAAAGTCATCACAATGGGCTTTGCAGGAATGCCAGCAGGAACTGTATTTGAAGGCGAAAAGCAATTCGATTTAATGATTCGTTTTGATGATTCACACAGAAAAGATATCGAAAATTTAGAAACAGCTTCAGTAGCTCTACCTAATGGTACAAAATTGCCATTGAGTGAATTTGCCACAATAAGTTACACAAAAGGGCCAGCAAAAATTTCAAGAGATAATACCAAACGACGTATTGTTGTGGGCGTGAACGTTCGTAATAGAGATTTAGAATCGGTGGTAAAAGATGTGCAGGCCATCATAGAAAAAGACGTAAAAATACCAACAGGCTATTCTATAAGTTATGGTGGGCAATTTGAAAATCTTAGAACCGCTTCAGCACGATTAAAAGTAGCCGTACCAATTGCTTTAATATTGATTTTCGTCTTACTATACTTTGCTTTCGATTCTGTAAAAGAAGCCTTAATGATTTATAGTGCCATTCCGTTATCTGCGATTGGTGGTGTAATGTTATTGTATATACGGGATTTACCATTTAGTATCTCGGCAGGTATAGGTTTTATAGCCCTTTTCGGTATTGCAGTATTAAACGGTATTGTACTGATTGAAGAATTTAAAGAACTAAAAGCACACGGTGTTGATAATATCAATAAACGAATATTAATGGGAACAAAAAACAGATTGCGACCAGTATTATTAACCGCAGCAGCAGCAGCTTTAGGATTTTTGCCTATGGCAATTTCAACATCTGCTGGTGCAGAAGTGCAACGACCTTTAGCGACTGTAGTCGTTGGTGGATTAATAACTGCAACTGCATTGACTCTTGTGGTACTGCCAATTTTATATGCAATGTTCGACAGAAAAGGGCATCATCCAAAAAAGAAAACTAAAGTAAATTTAAAGGCGTTACCCATTGTGCTTTTACTGTTTTTACCATTTTTTGGAAAAGCACAACAAAACCCTATAAATGCAGAACAAACAGTACAGTTGGCTATTGACAATAACAATGCGCTTCAAGCTAACGCGAAAAGAATCAACCAATCCGAGCAACTAGTGGGTAGTGCCTTAAATATTGATAAGACACAGGTTTACTATGGCTATGACCAAAATAATATTGCTGAGAATGGTCTACCTCTAAAAGTTTTTGGAGTTAGTCAATCTCTTCAATTTCCAACCATTTATGGAGCACAGCACAAAGTAGAAAAACAGAAAGTGGCATTGACGACACAACAATATCAACTAAACAAAAGGCTATTAACAAAAGAAGTTTACATCGCTTATTACAACGTGGTTTATAATAATAGTTTGGTTGAGCAATACACGTATTTGGATAGTTTATATGGTCAATTCGCAATGGCGGCAAAGAAGCGATATGATGTAGGCGAAACCAATTTATTGGAAAAACTAACCGCAGAAACCAAGCAAAAAGAAATAAACATTGCATTGACACAAGTGCGTGCAGATGTTTCAAAAGCATACACGATGCTCAACCAATGGGTACAAAGTGATTCATTGATTACCGTAAGTGAAGTCAAACTTCCAAGACTGGCATTAGAGGAACTCAATATGACAAACCACCCAGGAATGCTATATTACAATACGGCAGAAACTTTGGCAAAATCATCACTTTCGTTAGAACGACAAAAACTATTGCCAGATTTACAATTCTCAATATTTCAAGGCACAAACAATGGTGTAAACGCAAGAAATTACAATGGATTTCAAGTAGGTGTAGCAGTACCGCTATGGTTTGGCGCGAACAAGTCTAAAATAAATGCTGCAAAAACCGAAACATTGATTGTAGCCAATGAATATGAAAACTATAAAATTCAATTGCAATCAAAATATAATGCCCTTCTTTCTGATTTAAAAAAGTACCAAGAAACGGTTGATTACTATGAAACAACGGGAAGAAATCTTTCAAAAGAATTAACAATAAACGCCTCAAAAGCATTCAAAAGTGGCGAGATAGATTTCTTGCAATACGTTCAGCTTTTGGAGAGTTCAAAAAACATCGAAATCAACTATTTACAAAATCTAAATAAGTACAACACTACCGTTTTAGAGTTAAACTATTTAACCAATTAACAATGAAAAATACAAACAACAAAATATTCAATGCTATATACTTTAAAGGCTTTTTATTGATAGCGATACTGACTTTAGCTTCTTGTAACTCAAATGAAAAAACTGAAGCTGCAAACACAGTCGAAACTGAAACAACTGAAGATTCCGACATCATCAAAATTACAGAAAACCAGTTTTCTGCTGGAAATATGGAAATTGGAAAAATAACCAGACAGCCTTTTAACACCATCGTAAAGGCGAATGGTATGTTTGCTGTGCCGCCAGAAAATCAAGCCGATGTAAGTGCTTATTTTGCAGGCTATGTAAAAAATATCAGCCTATTACCAGGCGATGCAGTTAAAAAAGGACAGACCTTATTTACCATCGAAAATCCTGGATATGTACAAGCACAACAAGATTTTTTAGAAGCCAAAGGACGTCTAAATTATCTCAAATCTGACTATGAACGTCAAAAGGAATTAATAGCAGATAATGTTACCTCTAAGAAGAACTTTCTAAAAGCAGAATCTGAGTATACCGTAACCTTAGCGCAGTTTCAATCCCTAAAAAAGAAATTGAGTTTAATGAATATTAATCCAAACACCTTAACAGGAGAAAACATTCGTTCGGTCATTAGCGTGCCTTCGCCTTTAACGGGTTATGCAACAACGATTAATGCTACAAAGGGAATGTACCTAAATCCTTCTGATGTTGCTATTACGGTTACCAATACTGATGATTTGCACATAGAACTGAAGATTTTTGAAAAAGACTTACCAATGGTTAAAATGGGTCAGCCTATCAACGTGAGATTACAAAACGATATGAATAAAGTGTATCAAGGCAAAGTACACTTAGTCAATAAAGCCATAAATACCCAAGACAGAACGGTAGATATTCACGGCGATTTGGTAAATGAAGCCGAAGCAAAACTGTTTGCACCAGGAATGTACATTGAAGGGGAAATTTTAACTACAACTTCAGAACATCCTGCACTTCCAGTAGAAGCTGTTGCAAATATTGACAATGATTACTTTGCTCTGGTAAAGGAAAACGGTACGACTTTCAAGAGAGTTTTAATTAAAGTTGGTGCTACCAATAACGGATTTATCCAAATTTTGAATAGTGATGATTTTAAACCAGATACCGAATTCTTGACCAAAGGAGCGTTCAACTTAATAACAGAATAGATGGAAGAGCAATCAGAAACATTGGATACATATTTAGACAGCCATTACATTCACAGAAGTAATTGGTTAAGAGCCGCAGTCCTTGGAGCTAACGATGGTATTTTATCAACAGCAAGTATTGCAATAGGTGTTGCAGCTGCAAGTGCTACCCGCGAGCCTATTATATTGGCAACCTTGGCAGGTCTTGTCGCTGGAGCTTTATCAATGGCAGCAGGAGAATATGTTTCAGTTAGCTCACAAACAGATGTTGAAAAAGCTGATATTGAGCGCGAAAAACAAGAGTTAAAAGATATGCCAGAAATCGAGCTACAACGCCTTGCCGAAATCTATGAAAAAAGAGGTTTGAAAAAAGAAACTGCTTTGACGGTAGCCAAAGAATTAACAAAACACGATGCCCTAGGCGCACACGTTAGAGACGAATTAGGAATCAATGAAATTAGTCAGGCTAAACCAATGCAAGCAGCATTTGCCTCTGGCGCTGCATTTACAGTTGGTGGCTTACTTCCTTTTTTAGTAACACTATTTCTTCCTCTAAATAGTATGGAATATTCGCTTTATGGTTTTGCGCTACTCTTCCTGATTGTTTTAGGAGCGTTAGCAGCTAAAACAGGTGGTTCAAGTATAGGAAAAGCAATTGCACGCATTACATTTTGGGGAACAATTGCTATGGGTCTAACTGCATTAGTTGGGTATTTGTTTAATGTAAATATTGCTTAAAAATATTATAATTATGAACGACGCACATCTTCATTTGGTAGTAAATCATTTGCCTATAGTAGGCGTATTGATTGGTTTCTTGGTGCTTTTAGTAGGCTTGATTTTAAAAAAACCGCAAATAAAAAATACAGCATTAGGGATTTTTATTTTTAGTGCTTTAACGGCTATTGCAGCTTTTTTAACAGGCGAAGGTGCTGAAGAAATCGTTGAGAATTTATCTGGAATTAGCGAGACATTAATTCATAAACACGAAGAGCACGCGGAGCTGTTTTTGACAATGCTGTTAATTTTAGGAGGAGTATCGATAACCACTTTGTTTTTGGAGTATAAAAAGTTGCCATTTTCAAAGTATGGCTTTGTTCTGATTTTACTGCTTTCCGTTACCTCAATAGGTATTTCTAAATATGTAGGAACAAGTGGTGGTGAAATCACTCATATCGAAATTAGAAGTGATGCAAATGTAATTCAGTTAGATTCTCATAATAAAGAAAATGACCACGATGACGATTGAAAATGTTTCTAAATTTTGTTCTGGTTTACTTACAAGTTCTAAATGCAAAGAGCTGCCATTTCACAATCTTGAGCATACAAAAGAAGTTGTTCAAAATGTAAAGTACTTATGTGCAGCAATGGATATCAATTCGCTAGAAACAGATTTGTTAATTATTGCAGCTTGGTTTCACGACACAGGATTTTCTAAAACATACAAAGACCACGAAGCCGAAAGTATCATAATTGCTAAAAAGTTTCTTTCCAGCTTAGGAATGGAAAGCGATAGCATTAACATAATCTGTAATTGCATTGAAGCCACTAAAATGCCTCAAAGTCCAACAGATAGATTATCTGAAATTCTGTGCGATGCAGACATTTTTCATATAAGTAACTCGCATTTCTTTTATAGAAAATTATTGCTTCGTAGAGAATGGGAGTTATTCTGTGATATTAAAACAACAAATAAAGAATGGCATTTATTGAATCTCAAATTTTTAAAAGAGCACCACTTTAGAAGTGATTATGGAAAGCAAACTTTAGAAATCGGCAAGCAGGAAAATCTTCATAAAGTTGAAAACATTTTAAACTATTTCAATGAATAATAATTTTCCATACTCAAAATACAATTTTAATAATCAAGATTTATTATCTAGGTTAACAACAGCTGAATGCGATAGACTCACAGCTAATAAAGAAATACTGAACTTTAAGGCAGGCACGCAGATATTTAAAGAAGGTACAGAGCCTAAAGGTATTTATAGAGTACTATCAGGAAAAGTAAAGAAATATACTGCTACCAATTTTGGTACAGACCATATATTTTATATCTGTGGAGAAAACGAATATCTTGGGTATCACGCTATTCTAAGTGAAGAAGAGTATCCAGACTCTGCAACTGCATTATTAGATTGTGAAGTAGCATTTATTCCTAAAAATGATTTTTTAAACGTAGTAAGTACATCTCACGTGTTATCACAACGCTTGCTTAAAAATTTAAGTCACGAATTTGGAGTTTTTTTAAATGCAACTAAAATATTAGCACGTTACACGGTTAGAGAACGCACGGCAATAAATCTATTGATTTTACAAAGAAAATTCAGCGTTAAAGAGAGTCTTAAAGAAATTGAAATAAACAGAGAAGATCTTGCAAGTATGGTAGGTACGGCAAAAGAGTCCTTGGTACGAATGTTGAAAGATTTTAAAGAAGAAAAGCTTATTTCTACTAAGGGTAGAATCATTTTTATTGAAGACCTTGAAGGGCTTGTAAAAGCAAGTAATTATAAATAAAATTGATAAATGTCAATGTAAGAATAAATAGCTTTTAACGTTAAACTAAATACCTTTACAGATTATAAATTATTATGAAAAAAAACATTTTTACATTACTTGTGCTACTATTAACTATTAGCGGAGTAACCGCTCAAGAATGGCATACGGATTTTGCAAAAGCAAAGAAAACAGCAACCGCAGAAAATAAACCCATAATTCTTGTTTTTCAAGGTTCAGACTGGTGTGCGCCTTGTATAAAATTGGACCGTGAAGTTTGGAGTACAGAAGCATTTAAAAAATATGCATCTGAACATTATGTAATGTTAAAAGCAGATTTTCCTCGGAAAAAGAAAAATGCTTTATCAGAAAAACAAACCACAGCTAATTCAAAACTTGCTGAAATGTATAACAAAAACGGTGTTTTTCCATTTGTAGTCTTACTTGATGCAAACGGTAAAGTACTTGGAGAAACAAGCTACAAAAAGACGACACCAGAAAATTATATTAAAGAGTTAAACGCATTTACCAAATAATTTGAAGACACTTTTTTCCATTATAATTATTTGGGCTACACTAGCCTGTTCCGCACAGCAACCCTATAAGCGTACCCTTAAATTAATGGGCAGTCGTTTTGATGTAACCGTAGTTGCCAACGATTCTATTGAAGGAAACAAGCATATAGATACCGCTGTTGGAGAAATTACCAGAATTGAAAAACTCATTTCGTCTTGGGATGCAAATTCGCAAACTTCAGAAATTAATAGAAATGCAGGGATAAAACCTGTTACAGTAGATGCAGAACTTTTTCAGTTAATAGAAAGAGCCATTAGTATTTCAAAATTAACCGACGGTGCTTTTGATATTAGTTATGCGTCAATGGATAGGATTTGGCAGTTTGATGGTAGTATGACAGAAATGCCTTCCGAAGAAGAAATTAAAGCTTCGGTATCAAAAGTCGGTTTTCAAAATATTATTCTTGATAAAGCAAAAAGCACGGCCTTTTTGAAGTTGGAAGGAATGAAAATAGGTTTCGGTGCTATCGGTAAAGGCTATGCAGCAGACAAGGCCAAAGACTTGCTAATTTCAAAAGGAGTGCCTTCGGGAATTATAAACGCTTCTGGCGATATGAATACCTGGGGTAAACAACCCAACGGTAAAGAATGGAAAGTAGCCATTACCAACCCTATGGACAAGAATAAGGTTTTTGCGTTGTTACCTATCACAAACGGAGCAGTCGTAACCTCTGGTAATTATGAAAAGTTTGTCAATTTTAATGGGAAACGATATACACATATTATAGACCCAAGAACAGGATATCCGTCTAGCGGAATTATAAGCGTAACGGTTTTTGCACCCAAGGCAGAACTGGCAGATGCACTTGCCACTTCGGTATTTGTAATGGGAAAAGAAGCAGGTTTAGACCGAATTAACCAATTGCCAAAAATAGAATGTATCATCATCGATGATAAAGGAAATATCACAAAATCAAAGAACATAGAAATAGATAAACTATGATGAAGAAAATAATAATGCTCACTATGATTACGTGCTTCTTTAGCAGTTGCGTAGTGGTTAAGGAATATGAGAAGGTTAATATAAATGACCCAGATATGGCACTCGCAGATAAGAAATGTGACCGTAATGTAACAACTGCACATTCTTATAGAGAAGCTGCCGTTGGGGCAAACGGAGGAAAAACTGGAGGAGGCTGCGGCTGTAATTAAATCAAAATTTCAATTGAAAAAATTTATTCTTTTTATGTGTGTATTCGCTTTTGCGAAAGCGTACTCTCAAACTAGTCAAGACTCAACCAAAGTCTATAAAAAACGTGTATTAGAAACTGTTGAAGTAGATTTTTTATCAAGCTATTATAGTCAAGATGGAGATAATGCTGCCGTAAGTGGCGGTATTGGTACTGAAGAGTTGACAGACGTTACAGGTACATTTGTGGTTTCCATTCCATTAAATGATGACGATGTATTAACGATAGATGCAGGAGTTTCTGCATACACCTCTGCCTCTTCAAGTAATGTTGGACCTTTTGACGGTGGTGGACAGGCAGATCCTTTTCAAGCTTCATCAGGTGCGTCAAGCAGCGATTTATGGGCAAACCTAACAGGAAGTTACAGTCACAGCTCAGACGACAGAAATGATATCTGGTCAGCTAAACTATCTGTGTCTTCAGAATATGATTATTTTTCTGTAGGTGTAGGAGGTAGTTATACTAAGCTCTTCAATGAGAAAAATACCGAACTAAGTGTGAACGGTAATGTGTATATAGATACCTGGAATGCTATCTACCCTACAGAGTTAAGGCCTTTTGGCGAAGGAGGAAATGGTTTAAGTAACAGATTATTTACTCAAAACACGATTACTGGAAATACAAATTACGCACCGATTTTTACTGAGTTTGCAGATGAAGGGCGTAATTCATATTCTCTAGGTTTTGGATTCTCTCAAATTCTTCACAAGAATGTTCAAGGGTCTTTAGCACTTGATTTTGTTCAGCAGCAAGGTTTATTGTCAACACCATTCCAGCGAGTATATTTTGGAGATGTTGCAGACTCTTTTATTGAGAATTTCCAACTGGCAGATGCTATAGAACGCTTACCAGATTCTCGATTTAAAGTGGCAGCAGGTGGTCGCTTAAACTGGTATCTCAATGAAACCTTTACAGTACGTACTTTTTACCGCTATTATTATGATGATTGGGGAATTACATCGCATACCGCAAGTATAGAAGTGCCTATTAAGATAACAGATAAGTTTACGCTTTATCCTTCGTACCGATTCTATAATCAAACCGCAGCAGATTACTTTAGGCCTTATGAAGAAGCATTATCCACAGATGAGTTTTACACTTCAGATTATGACTTATCTGAGTACAGTGCAAATCAATTTGGCTTTGGAGTTTCTTACACAGACATTTTTGCGAAAGCGCACATCTGGAAATTGGGCTTAAAAAGTATAGACCTTAAATTCTATCAGTACGATAGAGATACAACGTTTAGCTCTAGCATCATTACCGCTGGATTTAAATTTGTGATGGACTAATTCAAAACCTCTTATCAAACTAATCTTGTTCTACTATAACAGTAGGACAAGACTTTTACAGACTAATATGAAAAATTTAATTGTAGCTTTATTCCTTTTTTTGAGCGGAATAAGTACGGCTCAACAAGGCGTTATAGATCCTGTAACCTGGGAATCTAATATTACTAAAATTTCAGACACCGAGTACGATGTAATACTCACAGGATCAATTGATGACAAGTGGCACGTTTTTTCTCAATTTACAAGTGAAGATGGCTCATTACCATCTGTTCTTAGCTTTGAGCAATCAGAAGGCAACTATGAGCTACTGGGCACAGCAAAAGAGAGTGAAACTGTAAAAGCATACAATGATATTTTTGAAGTAGAAGAAACTTATTTTCTTAAAAAAGTTGAGTTTACCCAGCGAATTAAAGTTTTAAATCAAGACTTAAAACAGCTCACTATAAATTTAGAGTATCAGGTTTGTAAGGAAGTTTGCATTAATAAGGAAGAGCAGTTTGTAATCAATCTGGATGGTAGTAAAGCAACGCTTGACAATGTGGTTTTAGATGAAAAAAGCAAAACACTTTCTAATAGCTTATTACTCGATTTAAAACATAAAGAACGCTTATTGTCAGACTCAGAAGAGCTTACCTCAGACGGGAATTTGTGGAAGATTTTTGTTCTTGGTTTCTTGGGAGGTCTTGTTGCGTTACTTACACCTTGTGTATTCCCGATGATACCGCTTACAGTTTCATTCTTTACAAAGCAGTCAGGGAATAAAGCAAAAGGGATTAGAAACGCAATTCTATATGGAGCCTTTATTGTTATTATTTACGTAGCGCTTAGTATTCCGTTCCACTTTTTAGACTCTGTAGACCCAGAGATTTTAAATACCATTTCAACTAATATTTGGTTGAATGTTATCTTCTTTGTGATTTTTATATTCTTTGCTTTTTCATTTTTTGGCTATTATGAATTAACACTTCCCAACTCTTGGTCTAATAAAATGGATTCTGCTTCCAGTACTGGAGGGCTTATCGGTATATTTTTTATGGCCGTTACATTGGCACTAGTTTCATTTTCTTGTACTGGTCCTATATTAGGTTCTTTGTTAGCAGGATCACTTACAAGTGAAGGAGGCGCATTTCAATTAACAGCAGGAATGACAGGATTTGGAGTAGCACTTGCACTGCCTTTTGCTTTATTTGCGCTCTTTCCTAATCTTTTAAAATCCCTGCCAAAGTCAGGTGGATGGCTAACAACTGTAAAGGTGTTATTAGGTTTCGTAGAGCTTGCATTAGCATTTAAATTTTTATCAAACGCAGATTTAGTGGCGCATTGGGGATTATTAAAACGAGAGGTTTTTATTGGTATCTGGATGCTTATATTCTTGCTAATGGCTTTATACTTTTTTGGAGTCATAAGATTCCCTCACGATGGTAAAAAGAAGTTTAGTTTCCCAAAAGTTTCGTTTGCAGTTTTAGTGGTAGCCTTTGTTATTTATCTTGGTACAGGACTTACTAAAAATTCACATCTTAAATTATTAGCAGGCTTTCCACCACCGACCTTTTACAGCCTTTACGAGCAAGAATCAGATTGTCCGTTAGGATTAGACTGCTTTAAAGATTTTGATGAAGGTATCGCTTTCGCGAAAGCAAACAACAAACCCATATTATTAGACTTTACTGGTTGGGCTTGTGTAAACTGTCGAAAGATGGAAGAAAATGTGTGGAGTGATCCAAAAGTATATCAGATTTTAAAAGATGAATACGTACTTATATCCTTGTACATAGATGATAGGAAAGAATTGCCAAAAGAAGCTCAATTTAGAATGAAGCTCAATGAAAATCATTTAAAAGATATAGAAACCATTGGAGACAAATGGTCAACGTTTCAATACCTAAATTTTCAAACTGCATCGCAACCATTTTATGTAACAATGACCTCTGACTTAGAAATTTTAAACGAAGCGAAACAGTATGCTGGGATTGATGAGTATTATGAGTGGTTAAAGGTTGGTGTTAGGAAGTAGAATTTTGTTTGCTTTTGTTATTTTAAGTTGTGCTATAATTATTTATCTATCACGTTTTTTATCAAATGCATAGGTTATGGTTTCGACATAAAATTATTTGTCGATAAAAACTATCACTCAAAAGTTAATAACACTATCCAATGCATCATCTGCATCCCTATGGATGAAGTTGGCCTGATAATTTATGGTGGTTTTCAAATCACTATGTCTGTATAGCTTTTGAAGCATTAAAGGGTGGATAGAATCCCCGGCAATATTACCAAAACTATGTCTTGCAATATGGTTTGATAGATTTTTTTCAATCTCGCACATCGTTGCAATTCGCTTTAAATATTTATTGAACAGTTTAGTGGCGTTTCTTGTTTTTTTAAAAATTTCTTCTTCATTCGAAACATTTACCTCTTTAAGAAATGGGAAGACATATCCATTATTATGATGTCTCTCTTTTTTATAAAAATTTAGAATTATAGAAGCTTTATCAGGAATTTTAAGACTAACTGGTTTCTCATTTTTGTCCATAGTGTAGAGTAATCTGCTGTCTTTGAAGTCAGACCACCTCAATTTAACGGCATCTGATATTCTAATACCTGCAAAATAGAAAGCTGTAAGCCATACATTTTTAGTATGCCATATTGAGGTATATGGTTCTAATCTTAAAAGCTCTATCTGTTCAACTTCAGAGACAGTCAAACCTATTTTATGACTGTTCCCAATGCGTATTTTTTCTTTTTCCCCACCGAAAGGGTAGAATTTAGCATCAACTATTCCATCCTTTATAGCTTTATTAAATAGGGTGCGAATAAAAATAAGTTGATTTGTGATAGTACGAGATTTTTGATTAAGATATACGGAACAAAAATCTTTGTATTTGTCCAAGAATGATTCTGTTATATCTTGAAATTTTAAAGACTTATTCTTCTTAAAATACGTAACGGAATCCATAAATGAATGCTCGCCTTTACGCCCTTTACTGACACGCTGCTTTCTGCGTTCAAATATACCCTTTACGGCTAAATCTTTTTCTAATGAAATATTCAAGTTTAAAAACTCTTCCAAGTTATAAAGAATGGATAATTCAGATTTCGCAACTGAAAATACCTCACGTTCATATTTACGTTTGACTCTATCTGCGGCAAAAACAAAAAATGATTTAGAGCCACCAGCACCTTTCAATTTTTGCTTAACCTGTTTCGGTGTGATATTTTCTTTTGAATCAAAATAAATGTCATTTGTTTCGGTAAGTTTTTTTAAGAGAAAATTGTTAAGCTTTTTTGCATTAGGGTGCGTTCTTTTTACCCTTCCTGTGTTTTTGTCCCAATCTTTTTCAAGAACATATTGTCCTAACCATTTATAGTTGGTTTTGTAATTTTCACTAATACGTATAGCAAGAGGGATAGTGTTATCCTTTCTCATCATATTCTTTCGCAAAACTATCTTAATACTTGCCATAATCTTTTACCTTTGATTACAAAGATAATAAAAATATAAAAATGTTAGTACAGAATAAGTACAGAATAGTTTGATTTTGATTGTATGTAAATTACATCAATAATTATGTAAAGTGCTGTATGTCATATATTTTAATATATTCTGATACATTTTAAAACACATTACCTTTAAGCTCATAACCCGAAGGTCACTGGTTCGAGTCCAGTTCCCGCTAC
>TARA_R110002124_G_scaffold76753_1_pt1 | contig 35966 bp, 39 predicted proteins | sample TARA_R110002124 | Tara Oceans TARA_R110002124 (sample SAMEA4397445) | marine metagenome | biome: Polar Biome; feature: [SRF] surface water layer (ENVO:00010504); material: water (ENVO:00002006), including particulate matter (ENVO:01000060) such as... | depth 5 m
TCCATGGTTATGCCCAAGTGTCCGGTCGAAAGGGGGGCCAGTTCAGTTCTGACCAACGAGAAATACATCGGCAACAACGTCTACAACCGGTCATCCTTCAAGCTGAAGAAGCTGCATGTTGAAAACCCACCCGACATGTGGGTGCGCAAGGAAGGTGCCTTTGAGGGGATTGTGCCGCTTGAGTTCTTCCTGACGGCGCAGGAGATCATCACGGCGCGGTCGGCACGCCTGTCAGACGAGGAGCTGCTGGATCACCTGAAACGACTTTACGCAGACGCCGGCCAGCTTTCTGGGGTGCTGATCGACCAGACGCCGGACATGCCCTCGTCTTCGGCCTATCGAAACCGGTTCGGCTCGCTGGCGCGGGCCTATGAGATGATTGGCTATCGCTCGGACCGCGATCAGGAACGCATCGCGCTCAACAAGCGCCTGCGTGGGATGCACCCGGAAATCATTGCGCGAACCGAGGCGGCGATTGCTGAGGTGGGCGGCACGGTGTCGCGTGATCCCAAGACCGACCTGCTGACCATCAACGATGAAATGGTCGTCAGCTTGGTGCTGGCGCGCTGCCAGCCACAGAGCGACGGACGGCTGCGCTGGCGGATTCGGTTTGACCCGATGCGCTATCAGGCCGACGTCACGCTGGCGGTGCGGCTCGATCCCGACAATCGCGAGGAGCTCGATTACTACCTGCTGCCCTGGCTCGATCTGCCCCGGCAGGAGATACGCCTCTGCAATCGCACCAGCATCGCCTTCGAGGCCTTCCGATTCGAGGACCTTGGCTTCTTCTACGGCATGGCCGAGCGGGTCGGCATTCGCCGGAAATGGGGGTGAGGACCGGGATGATGAAAATCAACGAAAGCACAAAACATGAACAATTACACCAGAAGAGGAAGCCAACCCTATGATGACTGACACACCCGAGAGCGTCACGCTCGTCCCCATCGAGAGGATCGAGGTCCTGAATTCCCGGGACCGCAACATGAAGGTCTTCGAGGAGATCGTTGAAAACATTCGCTCTATCGGCCTCAAAAAGCCGATCACCGTCACCGAACGCGAGGGCGCCGATGGGGCGCCCGCCTATTTGCTCGTCTGCGGTGAAGGCCGCTTGAATGCTTTTCGTCTGCTCGGGGAAAGCCACATCCCGGCGCTGGTGGTCAATGTCACGGACGAAGACGCCTTCATCATGTCACTGGCTGAAAACATCGCTCGGCGGGGCCACCGCCCGCTGGAGATTCTGGCCGACATCGAGTTGCTGCTCGCGCGGGATTACACCATCGACGACATCATCACGCGCACGGGGCTGTCAGAGAAATACGTCCGGGACATCGTCTTTCTTCTCGAAAAAGGCGAGGAGCGCCTGATCGAGGCGGTGCAGAACGGAACCATCCCACTGACTACTGCCCTCGAGATCGCCCGCGCCAAGCACGATGACGAAAACCTCGGCGACATGCTGGAAGAGGCCTACAAGACCGGCCAGCTCAAGGGTCACCAGATCACGGATGCCAAGCGGCTGATCGAAAAGCGCCGCGAAAAGGGCCCGAAAACCGCTGGCGATCGCCCGAAGCGGCCGAACTCGGCACACTCGCTGGTCAAGACTTACCAGCGCGAGGTCGCCCGCCAACACAAGCTGATGCTGAAAGCCGATCATGCGCATCAGCAACTGCTCTTCGTGGTCCAGGGGCTGAAACGCCTTTTTGCCGATGAGCACTTCGTGACGCTCCTGCGCGCCGAAGGCCTCGACAGCCTGCCGAAATATCTTGCTGACCGCATTGAAACTGCCTGAACCCAGAAAAGGAACATCCCATGAATGACCTCAGCACCGTGAAGCCACTTTACCCCGGAGCATTTCCCCAGCCTGACGCTGATGAGAACGACGCGCCCTATCGCAAGGCGCCGTTGAACCTGACTCTCGGGTTTGATCTGGAAACCTTCCAGATTCCGCTTGAAGAGCTCATGCCGTCAAAGAAGGTCCCGGACGGCGTGATGACCACACGCAAGTTCAAGCAGATTGTGTCCTCGATCCGGGAAATTGGCCTGATCGAGCCGCTCTCGGTGATCAAGCCGGATCCGGACGCGGCGGGGTTTCTGCTGCTCGATGGCAATTTGCGCGTGCTGGCCCTGAAAGAACTGGGCCAGGACACAGCCCCTTGCCTGATCGCCAAGGATTTTGAGACCTACACCTACAACCACCGGATCAACCGCCTCTCGACGGTGCAGGAGCACTACATGCTGCGCCGCGCCATCGACAAGGGCGTCAGCAAGGAACGGCTGGCGCGCGCCTTCAACGTCAACCTCTCAACCATCAACAGTCGGATCAACCTGCTTCACGGCATCTGCCCAAAGGCGGTGGAGCTGCTGCAGGATCACCAGTTCACCCCTGATGTGACCCGGCATCTGCGCAAGATGAAGGCCGCCCGGCAGATCGAGGCGGTCGAACTGATGATCGCAGCGAACACCATCACCGCCGCACACGCGGACGCCCTTTTGAAGGCCACGCCGCCAGAACAGCGCACCGACTACAAGCCGCCACACCTCGCTTGGCGCCGACGAACAACGGCAGCCATGAACCAGCCTTGTGCTGACGGGGTCGTTCAGTTATGAACTTGTCACATAAGCAGGTTATCTATTGGTGGCGCAGTTGAAGGCCCGCCTATTCCCTCAGTGTAAGTGAGGTCACGCTCTGGTTGGGCCTGCACCTGCATGTTGGTGGCTACGTCATCTTCCGAAGTGACGAAAACCTCTGAAATTCTGAAATTCCCACTTGTTTGCGCACGCAGCATTTGCTACCGATCGGAACTGAGCGGTGTTGAAACCTTTCTCATCTTCAATTTGCATCCAACAAGGCGCCCTGCGGGCAGTCCTTGTGCGGTAGCCTGAGAAAATCCCAAAATGACTAGCAAGCGCACCAAGCTGCAGGAAGACACGCATTTTCGCGTGCTTCGGCTCCTGCAAGAGAACCCAGAAATGTCCCAACGTGAGCTGGCAGAGGCGGTCGGCGTCAGTGTCGGCGGGATACATTACGTGCTAAACGCCCTGATCGACAAAGGGCTGGTGAAATTGGGGAACTTCACCGCCGCCGAAGATAAGCGGCGTTATGCTTACGTTTTGACGCCGAAAGGCATCGCAAGAAAGGCAGTGCTGACGCGCGCGTTTTTGGCACGAAAGATGGAAGAGTACGAGGCGCTGAAAGAAGAGATTGAGGCGCTTAGTTCAGAGCTGGAAATCGACGCGCCAGAAGACCGCCCTTTCAAAAGCTCAATTTAGGAAAGAAACGATCTTGGAACAGCGCAAAGTCCTTATCACTGGAACTGCAGGTTTTATCGGTTTTCATTTGGCCAAGCTCCTTTTGGCAGAGGGGTTTCGAGTGCATGGCTATGACGGGATGACGGACTATTATGATGTCACCCTGAAGCAGCGACGCCATGCGATGCTGCTGCAAAACTCCGCCTTTTCTGCGACAGAAGGGATGCTGGAAGATCAAGATAAATTCGACAAGCTTGCCGACGAATTTCAACCTGATGTGATTGTCCATCTCGCGGCTCAAGCAGGTGTGCGTTACAGCCTTGAGAACCCACGCGCCTATCTCGACTCGAATGTCATCGGAACCTTCAACGTCATGGAAGCGGCCCGCAGGCTTGAGGTGGATCACCTGCTGATGGCATCGACCTCCTCGGTTTACGGCGCCAACACCGAGATGCCATTCACCGAAACCGAGAAGGCCGACACCCAGCTTACGATCTACGCAGCGACGAAAAAGGCCAACGAGAGCATGGCGCATTCCTATGCTCACCTTTGGAACCTGCCGACCACCATGTTCCGGTTCTTCACAGTCTATGGCACCTGGGGGCGCCCAGATCTTGCACTCTACAAGTTTGTTGCGGCAATGATCGAAGATCGCCCCATCGACATCTACAACCACGGCGACATGTACCGTGACTTTACCTATGTCGAAGACCTCGTGCGGGGCATTCGCCTGTTGATCGACGCGGTGCCAGTGCGCCCCGAAGATGGCGTCGTGCCGGAAGGGGACAGCCTGTCGCCAGTCGCTCCGTACCGGGTCGTCAACATCGGCAATTCCGACAAGGTCAAGCTGCTGGACTTCATCGAGGCGATCGAAGATGTGCTCGGCAAGAAAGCCATCCGCAATTACATGCCGATGCAGATGGGCGACGTGCCTGCGACTTGGGCGGATGCGTCGCTCTTGCAAAGCCTGACAGGATATCGTCCGCAAACGGATTTCCGCAACGGGATTGCGCGCTTTGTCGATTGGTACCGCGAATATTACAATGTCTGAGGTCAAAATGCGTTCGTTCACCCTTGAATCCTCCAAGCTTGCCGTGATCGGCCTCGGCTATGTCGGGCTTCCCCTTGCCGTGGAATTTGGCAAACACCGGCCGGTGGTCGGCTTTGATATCAACACCAAACGCATCGAGGCCTTGCAGGCCGGGCATGACTCGACGCTCGAAGTCAGCGACGATGAGTTGGCTGAGGCGGGAGATCTTCAATTTTCATCGTCCCTCTCCGACCTCGAAGGATGCAACACCTACATTGTAACGGTTCCGACGCCCATCGACGACCATAAGCGCCCCGACCTAACACCGTTGATCAAAGCTTCTGAGACCATCGGCAAGGTGCTGAAGCGTGGCGACGTGGTGATTTATGAATCGACCGTCTATCCAGGAGCAACCGAAGAAGACTGCGTTCCTGTCCTTGAGCGCGTATCTGGCCTGAAGTTCAACGCGGATTTCTTCGCAGGTTATAGCCCCGAACGTATCAATCCGGGCGACAAGAACCACCGCCTGACCACAATCACCAAGGTTACTTCGGGCTCGACTGCCGAGGTGGCGGATTTTGTCAACGATCTTTATGCGTCAATCGTCACAGCGGGCACACACAAGGCCCCGTCGATCCGCGTGGCCGAGGCCGCCAAGGTCATCGAGAACACTCAGCGCGACCTGAATATCGCGCTGATCAACGAACTGGCGGTGATCTTCAACCGCATGGGCATCGACACCGAAGAAGTGCTAAAGGCGGCGGGGACCAAGTGGAACTTCCTGCCGTTCCGGCCCGGTCTGGTCGGCGGGCACTGCATCGGGGTTGATCCTTATTACCTGACACACAAAGCCGAAGCGATCGGCTATCATCCCCAGATAATCCTGGCCGGGCGGCGTTTGAATGATGGGATGGGTGCCTATGTCGCGGGACAGCTGGTTAAGGCATTGCTGCGCAAACGTATCCATGTTCAAGGCTCACGGGTGCTCGTGATGGGGCTGACCTTCAAGGAAAACTGCCCTGATCTGCGCAATACCCGCGTAGTCGACGTGATCGCCGCGTTGCAGGATTACGGCATCGAAGTCGATGTTTACGATCCTTGGGTCGATACCGCCGAAGCCGAGCATGAATACGGCATCACCCCAATCCGCCAACCCGACGGCAACGCCTATGACGGGATCGTCCTGGCAGTCGCGCATCAGGAGTTCACCGAGATCGGGGTGGACGGGTTGCGCAACCTCGGGCGCGAAGATCACGTCCTCTATGACCTGAAATATGTCCTCCCCGCCGATCAAAGCGATCTGCGGCTGTAAAGAACAAGGTGACTCTCATGAAGAATTTCGGACTTATCGGCGCAGCCGGATATATTGCGCCGCGCCACATGGCCGCGATCAAGGCAACCGGGAATCGGCTTGTCGCTGCCTATGATCCGTTCGACTCTGTCGGCATCATCGACAGCCATTTTCCCGACGCCTATTTCTTTACCGAGTTCGAGCGGTTTGACCGGCATGTGGACAAGCTGCGCCGCGCGGCCTCGGACCAGGCGCTGGATTTCATCAGCATTTGCTCGCCCAACTACCTGCACGACAGCCACATCCGGTTCGCGCTTCGATCCGGGGCGAATGTGATCTGCGAGAAGCCGCTTGTGGTGAACCCGTGGAACCTGGATGCGATTGCCGAAATCGAACGTGAGACCGGCAACAAGGTCAATTCGATCCTCCAGTTGCGCCTGCACCCCGCTATCTTGGCGCTGAGGGAGAAAGTGAAATCCGAAAACCGCGATACCAAGCACGAGGTCGATCTGACCTATGTGACTTCGCGCGGGCGGTGGTATCTGCAAAGCTGGAAGGGCGTCGAGCACAAGTCCGGTGGAATCATGGCCAATATCGGTGTCCACTTCTTCGACATGCTTCATTTCATGTTCGGCGATGTGCAGGAATCCGCGGTGCATCTGCGCGAAGAGACGCACGCGGCCGGCTATCTGGAATTTGAACATGCGCGTGTTCGCTGGTTCCTGTCGGTCGAACTCGAGGATGTGCCGCAAACCGTTCGCGACTCCGGGCAGCGCACCTACCGATCGATTCTCATTGACGGCGAAGAGTTCGAGTTCTCTGGCGGTTTCACCGACCTGCACCAGCGCTCTTACGAAGAGATCCTGGCGGGCCGCGGTTTCGGCATCGACGATAACCGCGAGGCGATCAACACGGTCGCCGGTATGCGCCGTTGCGACCTCAGCCGCATCGGCGAGCTGCACCCATTTGCCGCGAAGATCGTCAAATGACAGTCCAGATCCACGCCAGCGCCATCGTCGATGACGGCGCGCAGATCGGTGACGGTAGCCGAGTCTGGCACTTTGCCCATGTATGCGGTGGTGCACGAATCGGAAAGGGCGTGTCCTTGGGGCAAAACGTCTTTGTCGGCAACAAGGTGATCATCGGTGATCGCTGCAAGGTGCAAAACAACGTTTCGGTCTACGACAACGTCACGCTGGAAGAGGGCGTGTTTTGCGGCCCGTCGATGGTGTTCACCAATGTCTACAATCCCCGCAGCCTGATCGAGCGAAAAGACGAGTATCGTGATACGCTTGTGAAGCGCGGCGCGACCCTCGGTGCGAACTGCACCATCGTGTGCGGGGTAACGGTCGGTGCGTTCGCCTTTGTCGGTGCCGGCGCGGTTGTCCAGCGCGACGTGCCGGACTTTGCCCTGATGGTTGGTGTTCCGGCCCGCCAGATCGGTTGGATGAGCGCCTATGGCGAACGTCTGGATCTGCCTATCAATGGGCAGGGCACCGGGACCTGCGCCAATACCGGCGATCGCTATGTCCTTGATGGAAGCCACCTTAACCGCCAGGAGACCCCGGCATGATCCCCTTCGTCGACCTCGCCGCCCAGCAAGACCGACTGCGCTCGGAAATCGACGCGGGCATTGCCAGGGTTCTGTCGCATGGCAAATACATCCTCGGCCCCGAGGTTCAGGAACTCGAAGACAAGCTAGCCGCCTACACGGGCGCCGCGCATTGCATCACATGCGCCAATGGCACCGACGCGCTTCAGATCGCATTGATGGCCTTGGGTGTCGGGCCCGGTGACGAGGTCATCACGCCCGCCTTTTCCTATATCGCGACAGCAGAGGCGACAGTCGTGCTGGGCGCCAAGCCTGTCTATGTTGACATCGACCCGGTGTCCTACAACGTCGATCCGGACGCTATCGCGGCGGCGATCACACCGCGCACCAAGGCGATCATTCCAGTTTCGCTTTATGGCCAACCCGCGGATTTCGACGTGATAAACGCGGTCGCCGATGCACATGGCATCCCGGTGATCGAGGACGGTGCACAAAGCTTCGGCGCGTCTTACAAGAGCCGCAAGTCGTGCAACCTGTCGACCATCGGTTGCACCAGCTTCTTCCCGTCCAAGCCGCTTGGCTGCTATGGGGATGGTGGCGCCGTTTTCACCTCGGATCCCGAGTTGGGCAAGGCGATCCGCCAGATCGCGCGCCATGGTCAGGAAAAGCGATATTATCATGGGCGCGTCGGGATAAACTCTCGGCTCGACACATTGCAAGCGGCGATCCTCTTGCCCAAACTGGCCATTCTCGACGACGAGATTTCCGCCCGCCAGGCGATAGCGGACCGCTACAGCGCCGCGCTTTCCCACTTGTCCCCGCCGCAGATTGCGTCCGAGAGCACAAGCGCCTGGGCGCAATACACGATCCGCGTTCAAGACCGTGATGCTGTGCAAGCCGCGCTCAAGGACGCAGGCGTGCCAACAGCGGTGCATTATCCGCTACCCCTCAACCGCCAGCCGGCAGTTGCGGATACTTCAGTTGTTCTGCCTCATGGCGAACGCGCCGCCGCCGAGGTCATGAGCCTGCCGATGCACCCCTATATGTCCGCCGGAACGCAGCAGAGCATCGTTGCGGCGCTCGCGACAGCTGTGCCCGCCTGAGTTCCAGATCATGTCAATTGCTGCCGCCGCCACCACACAAACGGGCACCTCTGCTTTCGTGATCTCGCTCGATTTCGAGTTGATCTGGGGCGTTCGCGACCATTCGACCCGCGAAAGCTACGGCGCGAACGTTCTTGGCGCGCGTGACGCGGTGCCGCGGATGCTGGACCTGTTTGAAAAACACGGGGTGCACGCCACCTGGGCGACGGTCGGCTTCCTGTTCGCGGAAAGCCGCGACGAGCTTCTGCACTACTTGCCCGACGAGGCGATGCGTCCGGTTTACGAAAACCGTGCTTTCTCGAACTATGAATACCTGGACGAGGTGGGCGCCAGCGAGAAGGACGATCCTTACGCCTTCGGCGCTTCGCTGATCCGCCGGATCGCCGAAACGCCGGGCCAGGAAATAGCGACCCACACCATGTCGCATTACTATTGCCTCGAAGCGGGCCCGACCGAGGCTCATTTCCGGGCAGATCTCGCGGCCGCGAAGGCCATCGCAAAAGCCCGAGGCGTGGAGCTGCGCTCTATCGTATTTCCGCGCAACCAATACTCGGATCGGCACCTGGGGATCTGTTCGCAAGAAGGCATTACGGTTTATCGGGGGAACGCGCGGGGCGCAGCCTATCGTCCAACGCAAGGCGCCGACCAAAGCGCCGTGCGCCGGATCCAGCGTCTGGCAGATGCCTATACCGGAATTCTCGGCGCGCAGGTGCATAGCTGGCCAGATACCAAGCCAGGCGCCGCCAATGTGCCCGCAAGTTCGTTTCTGCGGCCGAGCGCCGGCAAACTGCGCCACCTTCAACCCTTGCACCTGCGCCAGATCGAAAAACAGATGAGCCGGGCTGCCCGGGACGGGAAGATGTTCCACCTTTGGTGGCATCCGCACAATTTTGGGGTCAACATCGACGAAAATCTGGCCGGGCTTGATCGTCTGCTGACCCATTTCAACCGACTAAACCGCACTCACGGCATGCAGAGCCTGACCATGGCGGAAGCCGCATGAAAATTGTTGTCCTTTGCAAGGCCAGCCTGTCAACGGATCTCTTGTTGGCGCGGTTGTCGCAGCGGCAAGACTGCGAACTCGTGGTGATACGTGAAACCGCTATGCCGGCCTCGGCCATCATCAAGTTTCGTCGGCGTCACCTCGGGTTGACCGCGACCCTTGGTCAGATCGCGTTCATGGCGATCGTCCCGCGTTTGCAAGCGCGCGCGACGAAACGGCGCGTCAATGCGTTGATCGCGGCACATGGCATGTTTCGCGAAACGCCTCCGGGCATTCACATCGAGCAAGTGGACACAGTCAACGATCCTGTTGTGATCGAGCGGCTGAGAGCCGAAAACCCCGATGTCGTTCTGGTGAACGGCACGCGGATCATCAAGTCGCGTGTCATCGATGCCGTTCCCGCCCCTTTCATCAACACCCACGCCGGCATCACACCGCAGTACAGGGGCGTGCATGGCGGGTATTGGGCGCTCTATTGCAATGATCGTCAGAATTTCGGCAGCACGATCCATCTGGTCGACAAGGGGGTCGACACCGGTCAGGTATTGGCCCATGTGCGAAGCGCGCCGGAGCCTGAGGATACCTTTTCGACCTACCCGGTCGTCCAGTATCTTGCGACCTTGCCGGTCATGGACAGGATCCTCGACGACCTGCCCGCCGCACTCGACGCGGCCCCCGAAATCGCCCCCGACACGCCCAGCCGCCAATGGTTTCATCCGACGTTGTGGCAGTATGTTCGCGGGCGTTTGCGGGGCGTGAAATGAGGCAGTTGGCAATCCGCCATGGTGCCGAAGCGCCCCAGAACATTGCGGGCTGGCGCGTACGATGAAACAGCTGCTGCGCAAATTCGTTCGCAGCGACGTGTCTGTGTTGATGATCGCCGGGGTTGTTTCCCAGGCGGTGAACGTGGTCGCCTATCCCGTGCTCACGAACTTCTATACACCCGAGCATTTCGGCCTGTTCAGCGTTCTCGCGTCGACCTCGACTTTCGCAGGTGCCGTGGTTCTGCTTCGGATCGAAACGCTCTATCAGATCGCGCCAAAAGAGGAAGAAGAGGGGCTGTTGCACTCTTCCATTGTGGTCGCTCTCGGCATGACGGCGCTGATCCTGATGATAGCCCTGTTTTTTGGCGAAGTTCTGATCGGCAAGATCGGGGCAAACGTTGAAAGCAACACCTGGCATTGGAGCTATGCATTCCTGGTCGCGGCACTTGCATTGGTGAACGGGCTTATGTCGCTGGGGCGCGAAGTTACCGCCAAAAATCGCCGCTACAATCGCTTGGCCGTATCACAGATCACGCGCACGGCGTTGACGGTCGGGGGGCAGCTGGGCCTGGTGCTGATGTTGAAAAACGCGGGGGCCGGAGGGCTGATCGCGGGTTTTTCGCTTGGTATGGTGACCGCGACTCTGGTTATTTGGCCGATCCGTGGCGCGGTTATTCAGACCATTGTCGCGTCACCGGGCCTGTTGATCGCGGCGACCCGTTCCGTATTGCACCAATATCGCTCTTACATCCGGGTCGATGTGGTCAATGTGCTCATCAGACTGTCAACGCTTGTTGCCTATCCCATCTTCGTATTGGCCAGTTTCGGTGTCGCCGAGGCTGGTCTTTATGCCGTGGCCAGCCGCATCACGTTCATCCCCATCGATGTGCTCGGCGTGGCGATCTCAACCGTCTATTTCCAACGGTTTGCCAAGGCCGTGCGAGAGGGGCATGGCCTTGCGCGGCTGTATCTTGTGACGCTTCTCGGTGCTCTTTGCGCGGCCCTTGCGATCACCGGGCTTTTGTCGGTAGCCTCGGGGCCGCTTGTAGACATGATCTTTGGCGACGCGTGGGTGCGGACTGGCGTCATAATCCTGTGTCTGCTGCCAACCTTTGTGTCGCGTTTCGTAACCGTCTGTATCGGCAGCACGCCGCTGGCCATGAAGCGACCAGACATTCTATTGTACTGGAACCTTTCCCAACTTGCGATCATCGGCGTGGCTTTGTGGGCCACGCGCGATCAGACACTGGAGGCTTTCCTGCTCTACTCGGGTTTCGCATTTGTTGCGGCAAGCACCATTTACGCATTCATCCTGTTGGCAACGATTTCCGGTCTCAAAACCGTTGAGGTCACCTGATGTCGAGACTTTTTCGAAAGCTGAGTTTCAGGCTTTATCTTGCCGCTTCTTGGTTTGATGGCAGGCTGTTTCGTGCCCTGCGCAAGCGCGCTATCGAAGGCGCGACGGGTCGAAAGACCCCCGGCCTTTTTATCGACTCAAGCGTGCGCATTACCGGTGTGAACAATCTTAGGCTAGGCCGCAACGTCTCGATGCACTACTGGAGCTACTTCGGCGCCGAGGGTGGTCTCTCAATCGGAAATGACGTGGCGATCGGCCATTTTTGCAACATCCTGACGACGGATCACGATTTCAGCGACGCGACACTTCCAATCAAGGAGCAGCCTTTGATCCACCGGCCGGTCTCGATTGGCGATGACGTCTGGATAGGCTCCAACGTCACGATTCTGGCGGGGGTCTCGATAGGGCCGCGAACTGTGATCGCCGCTGGCGCGGTTGTGAACCAGTCCTTTCCCGAGGGAGGCGTTGTCATCGGTGGCGTGCCCGCTCGGGTTCTCAAGACACTTTAATCGGCACCATTTTTCGGGCCGATCAATAACATGACAGACTATCAAGGGGTTAAATCATGGAAAACACAGACAAAGCGACGCAAATGCTGGCAGGCCGCAAGGTTCTTGTCACCGGCGCAGCGGGGTTCATCGGCTCGCATATTTGCGAAGGTCTGCTGGAGCTCGGGGCCAAGGTCGTCGCGCTTGACGACATGTCTGCGGGGCGGCACGCCAATATCAGCCTCTTCGAGGACAACCCGAACTACACCTTCGTCAAAGGCAGCGTCTGCGACACCGACGAAAAGATGCACGAAATCTTCGACGGGCTCGACACGGTGTTTCACAATGCCGCCTCGAAAAAGAACATCTGCCTGCATGATCCGCAGCGCGACCTCGAGATCAACGCCGGTGGCGCCTTGAACCTGCTCATGCTGGCCAAGGAGCACGGGCTGCGCAAGTTCGTTCACGCCTCGACTGGATCGGTCTATGGCGAGCCATCGATTTTCCCGACAGACGAAACACACCCGTTCCGTCCGGTGTCATACTATGGCGTGTCGAAACTTGCCGGTGAGCGCTACGTCGACACCTTCCACCAGCTCTACGATATGGACACGACGATCCTGCGCTATTTTCACGTCTACGGCCCGCGCCAGGAATCGAACGAGTTCGGCGGCGTGGTGTCGATCTTCATGCGCAAGATTGCCGAGGGTCAAAGCCCGGTCGTCTTCGGCCACGGCGAACAGGTGCGCTCGTTCACCTATGTGAAAGACCTCGTCGACGTGAACCTTCGTGCGGCTACCATGCCGGCGGCAAAAGGCCAGGCCTACAACGCGGCTTCTGGTATCCGGGTGACCATCAACGACCTTGCCCACAACATGCTGAAATTCACCAACCGCAATGATATTTCGGTCGAACACGGGCCGCCATTGGTCGGCGACATCATGAATTTCGATATCGACAACAAGAAAGTGCGCACTGATCTGGGGATCGACTTCAACCTCGATTTCTGGGGAACCTTGGAACAGTCGTTGTCCGATATCGATGGTTTCCTGAAGCTGGATTGATCCTTTGCGACACTTGATGTTCATCGATAGCTCCTACACACTTGCCGAGATCCGCGCGCGTAGAATGACCCATGTGCTTAGCATTAGGCATCTGGGCGACTATTGGAACCAGGTGATCTCGGCCCACCCGCTTGACATGCGGGGTACTGCCGAGGACGCCGAACCCCGCTTTGGGCGGACTTTGGTGGAAACGATCGATCCGAACCACCGTTTCGTGCGGGGTCGGTTCGGTCGGTTCAAAGCACTTTCGCGCATATCCATCCTGAACGCGATCTTGGCGCTTTTGGATTTCACACGCACGCTTGTCCGTCTGGCGCGAAAGGAAAAAATCGACGCGGTGCGCGCTGGTGATCCGCTTTTGTGCGGCGCCATCGGGCTCGTCGTTTCGCGGCTTTCCGGTACGGGCCTTTTGATCCGTATTCCGGCCAACAACGACCTGATCCGTGCCTCGACCGGCAAGCCAATCCAGGCGCGGTTTACCCGGACGATCGCCATCGAGGAATGGTTGGAGCGGGCGGTGATTTCGCGCGCCGGTGCGATCATTGCGCCCAGCGAGAATTATGCTGATTTCGCAGTCTCGAAGGGTGCGCAGAGGGACAAGATTTTCCTGGTTCGCTATGGCGGCATGGTGGACCCGGCGCATCAGGTGCCGCCTGCCGAACGCCCGCCGTTGGAAGATGCCACGCTTGTGGCGCGGTTGTCCGAGCGACCATGGATGTTTCACATCGGTCGTTTGTCCGAAATCAAGCGGATCGAAGACTGTTTTGACGTTCTGGAAATTCTGGAGCGGCAAGGGCTTGACGTGGGCCTTCTTCTCGTTGGGGACGGTCCCTTGCGCAGCGCTCTTGAAATACGCGTTGCAGATGCAGGGCTGGCAGATCGCGTACTGTTTCTTGGCAACCTGTCGCAGCCCGAGTTGATTGCGCTGTTGCCTCATGCCTCGGTCGTGCTCTCGCCGCTGACCGGACGGGCGCTCGCCGAGGCAGCCTTTGCTGCCCGGCCTGTTGTCGCCTATGATCTCGACTGGCAGGGAGACCTCGTTCGGACCGACGAGACCGGCATCCTGGTGGGCGCAGGCGATACCCACGCCATGGCGGCAGGCGCGCGTCGGCTCCTCGAAGATCAGGATTTTGCCGATAGGATGGGTGCCGCTGTCCGGGATCGTGCCATGGAAATCCTGTCACCCGAAATTGCCCATGAAAACGAGCGCGCGGCCTATCAGTTACTGCAACATCCACTTTGAGTTCCGCATTCAAGTCTTGGAGCGAAACCGGATCATCGTGCCTTCAGGTCAGGAATGCCGAACAGAATGAATAGCCTGAACCAGAACGACAAGCGCCCAGAGCCCAATTTGCGTGGCGCTCGACATCCACAGAGTCATCCGAGATCATTATGAACAATCGAACGAATTCAGTGCCGACACATGTGTTGGATTTCTTGCGCGGATTTGCGGCTGTCTATGTCCTCATAAACCATACGCGCGGCAACTTCTTCATGGGGGGCGGGCGCGTGGTCGCCGAAGCAAGCGGCTCGCTCGGACTTTATGACTACACCTCGCTTGCGCTCCTTCAGGCGACCGCGCTTGGAACCGAGTTTGTCATCATGTTTTTCTGCATCAGCGGGTTCTCGATGGCCCATTCGATCCAAGGAACGAGCTCACCGTTTGTGTTTTATCTGCGCCGCGCGATCCGGCTCTGGCCGCCGTATATCATGGCCGTCGCGTTGGCGGCGTTTGTATGTTGGGCGGTGCTACAGCTTAGTCCCGAGGGAAGGTATGCGTCGTGCGCGACCGCGCTTTGCACCCTGACCGGCTTGCTGCAAATGGTGTTCTACATCAAAGTTAGTACGCCAATCACAGCGCAGTTTTGGTCATTGCCTTACGAAGTGATCTTCTATGTCCTGTGCCCACTCCTACTCTGGCGCATTGCAGCGATACCACTGATCTACGCGGCAACGGTCGTTTTGTCGGTCATCGGGATCGCTATGTATGGGTATGAAATCAATCCGGCATCCTCGGTTCTTGTCAACTTTGCAATCAACGCGGCCTTTTGGTTCATGTCAGGCGTCATGGCATATCATTTCCTTGACCGCCTGCCGAAACTGAAACCGCCATTGTTCTGGGCCGCCACAGCGACACTGTTCATCGCGGTCCTTGGCATAAAACTGGCCTTTGGGGGCTCGAACGCCTTCGGCAACTTTTTGATGATCGTCCTCACGTTGCTTTGCCTGACCAGCCTGCCGCGCAGCATTACCGCCCGGCCGCTCTGGAACTGGGGTTTTTTTAGTTATTCCATCTACATCTTCCATGTCGCTTTTTTGGTGCTGATCTCCCTCATGCTCGAAGCCCTGTTTGGCATTCGCGGCTCGGACATCTCGAACTATTGGGCATGGATCCTTGTGTTGCCGCCGGTCTTGTTCGGATGCTGGGCTCTCTATCTCATCAGCGAACGGCCCACGAATGCCTTGTTGCGGCGGATGAAACGCAAACAGCGCCCGGTTTCCAGCGGAACTTCGCCGGGAATGGAACCCTCGCAAGGGAGGGGGGCATGATCGACCATGTGAATTTCCCCAAACATCAGTTCGCTCGTGCAACGGTGCGACGGGCGGCGTTGTCTGCTTGCGCGCGGCAAGTGCCGCATTCAGTGACAGCCGGAGGCGCGTCGTGAGCACGATCATGCCCCGGAAGTCGGTCATCCATCTGATCCCGGCCAACACAATCGGCGGGGTCGAGCTTGCGGCCGCGTCGATCCCCTCGGGGCACCATGGTTCGCTGGATCTGGAAAAGTATTTTTTGGCGTCAAACCCGCCCTTCGACAACCCCGAGTCCGAGGATTGCTATGGCCCAAGGGCTGGGCTGAACAGCCCCAAGGTCTACCTGTCCGCCATCCGCAGAATTCTTGCGACCAAACCGGATCTGGTCGTGGCCTCGCTGTGGCGCTGTGTGGTGGTTCTGATCATCTGCAAACTTCTGCGCCCGTCGCTTAAGACGGTGGTCTTTTTGCATAGCACCAGCACCGCGCATGCGACCGATCGGATCATCAACGCCATCGGCATACGGTTGGCAACGCAGATTTGGACGGATTCCACAGCGACGCGTGACGCGCGCCTTGAGCCGAGATTTCATGAAAAGAGCCGAGTGGTGTCTTTCCTTCTGGACCGGAGAACTGCAGATCAACGGCCTGAGATGACACCCGATTTCATCTTCTGGGGACGGCTCCGCACGCCCAAGAACATACCGCGCTCAATTGCCCTGTTTAAAAAGATCCGCGACAAAATTGGTCAGGCGACGTTCCGGATCATCGGCCCCGACGGGGGCGACGAGACAAATATCGCGACTTCGATCCGAAATTCGGGGCTGGAAGACTGCGTCAAGATCTTGGGCCCGAAGGACCACGCACAAATCGCCGAGGCCGCCCGCACGGCAACTTTCTACCTTCAGACCAGCAACTATGAAGGCATGTCCATGTCCGTGGTCGAGGCGATGCAGAGCGGCTTGATTCCGCTGGTCACGCCGGTTGGCGAGATCGCGCACTATTGCCAAGACGGGGTAAACGCGGTCTTCATCGAAGATGACGACCGGGCAGTTGACGCGATTACGGCGCTCATCGACAACCCCGACAATGCCCGCGCCATGGCCAAGGCCGCCACCGACACCTGGCGCGAGGCACCGCTTTACCGCGAGGATTTCCTGCGTCTCTCTCGCGCGATGCTGGATTGACCAGATGACGCGTTCAACTGAACCACGGGCCCTGCTTCAAGAGGTGCACTATGATCCAGAGTTTTGACGATCTCAAATCCTTCATCGCGGCTGATTTGGCCAGCATTGGGCAACCTCTCAACCTGAAAACCTGGATCGTGAACCCGGTTCTTCGCTTTACCGTCATCATGCGGGTTCTCGCGTTTTGCCAAAACACCAACAAATCCGCGCTCTTGCGAATACCCGTGTTGCTGTGGTTTCGCAGGCTTTCACTCAAGCTGGGTTTCAGCATTGGACCCAACGTTTTTGGACCCGGCGTGGCCATTGTTCACACGGGGCTCCTGATCATTGACCCTACGACCAGGATCGGCCGCAACTGTCGGATTCATATGGGGGTGCACATCGGCGGGGCGGCGGTATTTGTTGATCCCGAAAAGGCGTCCGAGTATTCGCCGCGGCTGGGCGATAACGTTTACATTGCCCCCGGAGCCAAGATATATGGGCCAATCCATATCGGTTCAAATTGCACCATCGGCGCAAACGCTGTCGTGACGAAGAGTTTCGAGGATGAAGGGCTTATGATTGCAGGCGTTCCGGCGCATGTGCTTTCGACTGGCGAAACCGGCGGGCGAGCGATCCGCACTGTAAAAGAAACATAAGACTCCATGAAACCTACACACGAAGATGCATTCAAGAAAATAGCAATCGCCGATTTTGGAATTGGTAATTTCAAATCCGTCAAGCGGCTCTTTGAGCATATCGGGCTTGAAGCGGAAATCGTGCGTGAACCCGAAAAGATTGCGGGATGCGACAGGTTGGTGCTACCCGGTGTCGGCGCATATGACGCCGGAATGGCCGCGATTGTTGACGGTGGCTGGAAAAGCGTTCTCGACCACCTCGCGCTCGAACGCAAGGTGCCCATTCTCGGGATATGTCTTGGAATGCAACTTTTGTGCCGCGGCAGTGAAGAGGGAAAACGGAGGGGGCTCGGCTGGGTCCCGGCCGATGTCGTTGCATTCAAGCTAAAAGGAACCGGTCTGAAGGTGCCGCACATGGGATGGGCAACGATCACGCCAACGCAACCCAACCTGCTGTTGCCACTCGACGAAGAAGAACAGCGATTTTATCATACCCACAAGTATCACGCCGTCTGCGATTCCCCTGACAACGTGCTGGGAACCAGTCATTATGGCTATGACTTCCCGTCGATCATTCGCAACGATAATGTATTTGGCACCCAATTTCATCCAGAAAAGAGCCACCGCTACGGCATGGCACTTCTAAAGCGGTTTTCGGAGATAGAATGACTGGATTTCGCATCATCCCCTGTTTGCTTCTGAGCAACGGCGGACTCGTAAAAACAGAGAAATTCCGCGATCCAAAGTATGTGGGCGATCCGATCAACGCCATTCGGATCTTCAACGAAAAAGAGGTGGACGAACTCTTCGTCATTGATATCGACGCGAGCGGCAAAAATCACGAGCCAGACTTTGATCTCATCGATCAACTCGCCAGTGAATGCTTCATGCCCTTGGGCTACGGCGGCGGGATCAAAAGTCTCGACCAGGCCAAACGCCTTTTCGATATTGGCATCGAGAAGATCACATTACAATCAGCGCTGGCAACCAATCCAAAGTTGCTGGGTCAGATCGTCGATCTTTTTGGCTCACAGGCCGTTGTGGCGTCGATCGACGTCAAGAAAGATTGGCTGGGACGGCGCAAACTGTTCAGCAAATTCGGCACCAAGTTTCCCCAGGCCAGATGGCAAGACTTTATGGTCAGCGTAGTCGAAGAAGGCGCAGGCGAGGTGCTCTTGAATTCCGTTGATCTTGACGGTACCCGCCGGGGCATGGACTTACAAATGGTCGAAGAAGCTGCGAAACTTGTGGATGTGCCAGTGACCGCAATTGGCGGGGTCGGATCATTACAGGACTTCAAGGCCGCACGCGACGCCGGAGCGAGCGCAGCAGCGGCTGGGGCCTTTTTTGTGCTGCAGGGCACACATCGCGCGGTATTGATCAGCTATCCCCGGCGACAGGAAATTTTGGATTTGTGGAGAAAACCATGAGCGAACAACATAAGGTTTGCAATCGATGCATTATGGATACGGCGGCGCCGGAGATCACTTTTGACGCCAACGGAAACTGCAATTTCTGCAGCACCTATCTGGAGAAGCGTAACAAGCACATCGAGCTGGACGATGCTACGCGGCTGAAGCGGCTGGATACACTGGTCGAGATGGTCAAGGAGTCGGGCAAGCGCAAGAAATATGATTGTATCGTAGGCTTGTCGGGCGGCGTGGATAGCAGCTGGGCATTGGTTCAGGCCGTGCGGCTCGGGCTTCGCCCTCTTGCGGTGCATATGGACAGCGGCTGGAATTCCGAGCTGGCTCAGAACAACATTGCTAACATCGTGAACGGCCTAGGCGTCGATCTGTACACCCACGTTATCGACTGGCCGGAAATCCGCGGGCTGATGGACGCGTTTTTCGACGCCGATGTCATTGATGTAGAAGTTCTCTATGACAATGCCATGCTGGCGGTGAACTATCAGCAGGCCGCGAAATATGGTTTGAAATACATCCTCGCTGGCACCAACATCGCCACCGAGGGTGTCGATATTCCGAAAGGCTGGAACTGGTACAAGTCCGACAAGGCCAACATCGTTGGCATCTCGAAGGCCTTCGGCGGTCCGAAGCTGAAAACTTTCCCGGCTATCGGCACGCTGGATACAGCCCGCTACGTGCTGTTGAGCCGGATCAAGTGGATCTCGTTCCTTGACCTGCTCGACTACAAGAAGTTCGAGGCGCTGGAAGTTCTCAAGAACGAGTTCAATTACAAACCGTACCCGCACAAACACTATGAGTCCGTGTTCACCCGGTTCTATCAAGGCTACATTCTTCCCTATAAGTTCAACGTCGACAAACGCAAGCCGCACTTGTCGAGCCTGGTCATGGGCGGGGAGATGACCCGTGACGAAGCACTAAAACTCGCTGAAGGGATCGCCTACCCCAGCGAAAAGGCCATGGAAGATGATCGCCGCTATTTCATCAAAAAGATGGGATGGAGCGAGGAGAAATTCCAGGACTACATGAGCCGGCCCGAAAAGCCGCACACGAATTACCCGTCCGAGGTTCAGCTTTATCAAAGACTTCTGGGTTTCTATCGGAAAATGAAGCTCGGCGCGGGTCGTATTCGCTGGAATGACGAGTAATAGCCCCAATCGTGCCGTGCACTAAATGAGAGATACAAAGTCTACGTTGTTTTGGTGAAGCCAGGCCAAAGCTCCTGAACCCCGAGGAGAGGATTTGGTGACATCAATTCAATCCGACAGAGGCCAATCTGGCTACAGAATGCGGTAAGGGAAACAGGGCCACTAAATGAACATCAACTATTTTGATAACGCTTGGCATGTTTTTTCTGCTTTCGCGGTGTTCATTGCCGGCCTCCTGGTGTTCGGGTCGCGGCCATTTCGGTCGGTGTCAACAACACTCTCTCTGCGACTTTATTGCTTTCATTCTTTTTTTTGCCTGTATTATGCGCGTTTTGCTCTCTATAATACTGCGGACGCCGCGGGATATTACCGAAGGTCACTAAGCCCGGATGTCGCGCCCGGGATTGGAACGCGCGGTGTCGATTTCTTTACATCGATCTTCACACAGTTTCTGGGTCTCTCGTATCTTGGGGCATTCCTGGTTTTCAACATCATCGGCGCGCTTGGCGTGCTTGCCACATTGGCGGCGATACGGGAAACAACGACGGAAAAAACCGCAAAAGTCAGGCTGATTGCGACTCTCATCTGCTTTGCGCCGGGGATAAACTTCTGGACCGCTGCAATTGGTAAAGATGCAATTTCAATGCTCGGCACCGGGCTGATATGTTGGGCTACCCTGAATATTCGGAAGCGCTGGTTGTGGTTTCCAGTCGGCGCCGCTTGTTACCTTCTTGTCAGGCCCCAGGTCGTTCCGATTATCTTCATTGCGCTGTCGTTTTCGCTGTTGATTTCCGGGCGAATGAGTATCGTGAAAAAAGTCGCCATCGCTCTGGTTCTTGCCGGGCCAACTCTCTTTGCGGTTCAGTTAGCGTTGTCGGTCATTGGTTTGGGAGACTCGCCTCAATTCGACGGAGTTAACGATTTCATCGAATACAGACAGTCTGTGAATGTGCACGGCGGGTCATCTATCGATCTCACCAGTATGAGCCTGCCAATGCAAATGTTCTATTATGCCTTCATGCCGCTATTTATTGGCGCGGGGGGCCTTCTCGGGTTGGTGGCCAGTATCGAGAACGCGTTTCTGATGATGATCGTTGTGATGTCAATACCGGGCCTCATGCGGAGATCCTCGTCCTTGCCGCCGCAGGTGAAATGGTTCTACCTGAGTTTCGCTTTGGTGCTTTGGGTAATTTTCGCAATGACCACGGCCAACACCGGGCTTGCATTGCGGCAGAAATGGATGCTTCTGCCCACGCTTTTGCTGTACTGCCTTTCGTATATGCCTGCGCGGCAGCATAGATAGATATGCTCTGTGAATATGTCTCTTTGCTTTTCGACCATTGGCGCTGCGCTGAGCGGCTTGCCCCTGGGCTTGACACATTGGAATAATGGAACCTGAACGATGACTGTGGTCTTGATCCTGGCTTCTCTGTCGACCTCTTTGCGGAACTTCCGCGGCCCGTTGATCGCCGAATTGGCCGAGGCAGGGCACAAAGTTCACGTCGCGGCCCCTGATCTGCTTCAAGATCAGGAAACATGCGAATGGCTGCAAGAGCGTGGTGTTGAATGTCATGACGTTCCCTTGTCGCGCGCCGGACTGAGACCGACGGCTGATCTCGGAACCCTTTTTGCCTTATGCCGCTTGATGACAAAGCTGCGCCCGGATCTTTTTCTGGGCTACACGATCAAGCCCGTCATCTGGGGTTTGATCGCAGCCCGGATAACGGGAGTGTCGCGACGGGTCGCGTTGATCACCGGGCTGGGCTATTCATTCACCGGGCAGGCGCGTGGCAAACGCGCCGTGGTGCAGAAGCTTGCAAGGGGTCTATACGCACAAGCGTTGAAGGGCGCGACGCTGGCGTTCTTTCAAAACCCCGATGACCGCGATACCTTTCGTCAGATGGGGTTGTTGCCAGAGGGCACCCCTGTCGTCGTTGTAAACGGATCCGGCGTGGATACAGAGATTTACGCACCCGTTCCCTTGCCTCAATGCCCAATCCGTTTCTTGCTGATTGCGCGTCTTCTCGGGGACAAGGGGATCCGTGAATATGTCTGCGCCGCACGGATTCTGCGCGACGCATGGCCTGATGCCGAGTTTCACCTCGTCGGTGGCCTCGACCCCAATCCGGACGGTATTGCGTCGGAAGAAGTGCAACGTTGGCATGATAATCGCGACATTATATGGCACGGCGCGTTAAGCGACGTGCGGCCCGCCATCGCTGCCGCTCAAGTCTATGTGTTGCCTAGCTACCGCGAAGGCATGCCCCGCACAGTGCTAGAAGCCATGTCGATGGGGCGCGCGATCGTTACCACGGATGCACCGGGTTGCCGTGAAACCGTGCGCGACGGCGAAAACGGCTTTCTCGTGCCCGTACAAGACGCACGATCGCTGGCAGACGCGATGCGTCGCTTTCTTGAGGCGCCCGATCTGGCGACGACGATGGGGGCCGCCGCGCGGCGGATCGCGGTCGAGAAATACGACGTGCACAAGGTTAACGACGCGATGATCAGGGCGATCGGTCTTTAGCTCTCGGCTCGCGCCGGGTTGGCATTATGCTGATAGGCCAAGTAGCGCCCGCGCGGCCAGCGGTTGCAGGCCTGCAATGACCGTTATCCGCTCGACCGAGGGGAGTGGAGACTTGTCGAAAGATCCGGCCTGCCAAATTTCGAGACGGTCTTGTGCGCGGCGCGCCGCTGCAAGACTGACTTCCCAGTCCGGTTCGACCAAGGTACTTTTCGCATGGACCATGCCAGTCGTTAGACACTTCAAACGACGCCAGTGCATAGCTAATTCCGTCTCGCGTTTAGGTCGCAAGGCCGAAGGTCTGGGCGTCATGCGGTCCAAATCCCAGCGCACAAGCCAGTTGTTTTGCGTCGTCCCGATAGATGGATGGGCAACAAATCAAGATACGAATCATAACGTTACTCCGGTTTCCGCGGCAAGATAGGCGGATAGGTTGGCGTATTCGGGCGCCGTGACCGCGCGGTCCAGAAAGACGAGCCCGTGCAAGCCGCCTACAAATGGCTGACTTGTTGACGTTTCGACATCGCCAATACTCAGCCGCCCCAAGCTGTATGTGCCGCCGCCGGTTGCGCCACTGTTGGATGCTTTGGGTGCAGAGTTGGATTTCAGCGACAATACCGGGGCCCCGAGATCCGATTCGGCCAGGTAGACTGTCGGTGCTCCAAGAGCCAAGGCCAAATCGACCTGCGCCGATGATGTTGCGCCGGCGTGGCTCCAACGAGTCAGGCCGTTGCCCGGGGCGGGGGCCTGAAGCGCGAAAGACGGCAAACCTGCGCTAGAAAAATTGCAAACCATGCCACCGGCCTCAGTGTCCGCAACCTTGCTGACACCAACCCCAAGCGCCACCTTATCCGTATTTGACAGCTCGAATGCCGGTGTTATCAATTGATCGTCGATGCCGTCGAACTCAAGATAACGACCTCCGTTCGCGTTTTCGCGCAGCATGGGGCGTTTCGCAAAGGTGTTCGCGATTGCATGGTTTCCAGACAAAAGCCGCGCCGAGACAAGATCGACTTCAACACTGCTGCCCGTGGATTGCGGTGAGATATACAGCCGACAAACAGAAGCGCTTCCGACAATATGGAAAACATAGATTGCCCATGCGGTGGATAGATTTTGGATGACCCGATTGCTGGAAAAGTCACTCGCAGACATTGCCCAAATGCCCGTGAACGAATTCGCAGAGCCCACACGCCGCGCACGCACTGTCACCCGCACCATTTGGCCGGATGTTACGGGAATATCTTGATAAATTCCGCTGCCAGTGCCAGGCTGTTCTACCGTCGCGCTGCCACCCGCAACGGCAATCAAGGGGGAATTCAAGGCGGTCCAGCCGCTGGCATCTGCGTTGAATTCGCCGTTCGTCACCAGTTCCGGTCCCAAAGCTAGTCCTTGTGACTTGTCGAGTACCAATCCGACTGGGCCGTTGATGGTTGCCGGGTTCAAGCCCGCTGGGTCCGAATAGATCAGACCGGGATCTGCAATATCATACCAAGCACCATTCCCTCCGCTCGCAAACAGTGCAGCCGGAGTCCAAGATGCTGACCTCCAAGAAGCGCTCGTGACGGAAATATCGCAGATCACCTTCATGCCAGCACCAGCGCATGGATGCCCGCCGCCGTCGTTCCGGTGGCCCTGACACGGACAGTGCCCAGAGGCAGGATCGAAAAGTCGGCCACAGCGATGGTGCGGGTTTCACCGGCGACGGTGTCGACCACCACCGTACCGCCGGTTTCGACATAGAGGGCGATGGCAGTCATGGGCAGGTCGGTGGCATCATCCGGCGTGACCGGAAGCGCGTCGGTCGCGGGGCCATGAATGGAACGGGCACGGTGGGCAAAGGGATTCATGTCGGAACCTTTTCACTGAGGGAAGCATGTCAGCTCCCACGATTGAAGTTCCGCGTAAGATCCAGCAAAAAGGCTTCGTTCGGGTTGATAGACCGTTTGGAGTGATAGGAGTTCATTAATTGATCAAACGTGTATTGGATATTTTGGGCGCGGCGATTGGGCTGATTGTTTTCTCCCCAATTCTGATTGTCGTTGCGCTGATGATCCGCCGCGAGATGGGCTCTCCTGTGCTATTTCGCCAGACGCGGCCCAGTCTCCACGGGAAACCATTTCAGATGATCAAATTCCGCACCATGCGCGATGCGATGGACACCGATGGCCGCCCGCTTCCCGATGCGGAGCGGCTCACCAAATTGGGCCGATTCCTGCGGTCCAGCTCGATCGACGAGCTACCTGAACTTTGGAACGTGCTGAAGGGCGAGATGAGCCTCGTGGGCCCGCGTCCGCTCCTGATGGAATACCTGCCGCTCTATTCCCCCGAACAGGCCCGCCGCCACGAGGTGCGCCCCGGCGTGACTGGTTGGGCGCAGGTGAACGGGCGGAATGCGATTTCGTGGGACGAGAAATTCGCACTCGACGTCTGGTATGTCGACAACCGAAGCCTCTGGCTGGATTTAAAGATCATATGGCTGACCATCCGAAAAGTAGTCAAGCGCGACGGGATTTCTGCGGTGGGAGAGGCCACGATGCCAAAGTTCACGGGGAACGGATCGTGAGCCGGTTGATTGGCGTGTATGGTGCGGCCGGATGCGGACGCGGGATCATGCCGTTACTTCGCGCGCAATACCCCGCGTCCGAATTTGTTTTCATCGACGATGGCCAAGCTCCAGGCTGCGTGAACGGCCATGATATTTTGAGCTGGACCGAATTTCTCGAACGCCAAGCCGCCGAAAAGGCTGTCAGCATTGCTATTGCGGCCTCCAAAACCCGCGAGACCCTCGCGGAAAAATGCGCCGCTGCGAACATCCCCCTGATCGAGGCCCGGGCGACTTCGGTCGTGCAAATGGACGAGGTCGTCATCGAAGAAGGTGCCTGCCTGTCCCCTTTCGTGACCCTGACCTCGAACATCCGCATTGGCCGTTGCTTTCACGCCAATCTCTATTCATATGTCGAGCATGATTGCGTGATCGGCGATTTCGTGACCTTTGCACCGTGCGCCAAGGTGAATGGGAATGTCACGATTGGCGATCACGCTTATATCGGCTCGGGGGCCATTATCCGCCAAGGCCTCACCATTGGTGCTGGTGCCATTGTCGGCATGGGTGCGGTCGTCACCCGCGATGTGCCACCGGGCGTCACCGTTGTTGGCAACCCGGCCAAACCTCTGATCAAGGACTGATCCATGCGTATCTACCTCTCCCGCCCCCATATGTCTGGCAATGAGGAGCGCCGCGTGGCCGAAGCTTTTGCGTCGAACTTCGTCGCCCCGCTCGGGCCACAACTCGACGCATTCGAGGCATCCGTGCGCGACTATCTCGGCGCGGATGTGCATTGCGTCGGCCTGTCCTCGGGCTCCGCTGCTCTGCACCTGGCTCTGCGCATCGCCGGTGTTGGTCCGGGCGACGAGGTTTGGATTTCGTCGATGACCTTCGCAGGAGGCAGCTTCCCTGTGAACTACCTAAGCGCTACCCCGCGTTTCTTCGATCTCGACCCCAAAAGTTGGACGATCGACGCCGCACGCCTCGCCGAGGAACTCGCCAAGGCCGCCACAGAAAACCGCCTGCCCAAGGCAATCGTGCCCACCGATCTCTACGGCCAATCCGTCGACCTCGACATGCTGGAAAGCCTTGCCACCCACTACGGCGTGCGTCTAATCGTTGACAGCGCCGAAAGCATTGGCGCGACCTACAAGAACGGCCGCAAAGCCGGAACCGGTGGCGACGCTGCAATCCTGTCGTTTAACGGCAACAAGATCATCACCACCTCCGGCGGCGGCATGTTTGTAACCCGCCACAAGGAATGGGCCGACGAGGCGCGCTTCCTCGCCACCCAGGCGCGCGACCCTGCCCCGCATTACGAGCATTCCACCTTTGGCTACAACTACCGCCTGTCCAACATCTGCGCCGCAATCGGGCTGGGCCAGATGGAGGTACTGGACGCCCGCGTCGTCCGCCGCCGCGAAATCTTCGCGCGCTACAAAGCCGCCCTCTCCCGCCCCGGCATCATCTTCATGCCGGAACCCGACGGGCTGCACTCAACCCGCTGGCTCACAGCTATGACCATCGACCCGACCGAAACCGGCATCACGCGCGAAGACATCCGCCTGATGCTGCTGGAACACCAGATCGAGTCCCGCCCGCTATGGAAACCGATGCACATGCAGCCGCTTTATGCGGGAGCACCCTATCACGGCACTGGCGTTGACGAGCGCCTCTTCGCCAACGGCCTCTGTCTACCTTCGGGCAGCGACATGACTGATGAGCAGCAGGACGAAGTAATTGAGCGGATCAGCACACTGCTTGCTTCACGCCCCTAAATACCCTGATCCGCATATTGCGCATAGGGCAGATCGGCTTACGACGGTAACAGCCTGAGATAGCTCTGCTCCTTGGCTTCCTTGGCGAGAAAGATTGTGTGCATCCCGGCTGCTATGGCAATCTTGGGCAGATCGGCCGGGCCCTTCCATAACTCCGGGCCACCAGCGCGTTCGACCTCACCGACTGAAACCAGACGATCATCAGAGCCGTATCGGTCAATCAGAACACGGTGTTTGTCGTTTGGGTCACGCCGGTAGCGCTTCCACTCAGCAAGCGCGCCCGTAGCCAAATAGGTGAACCCCAATAACAGTGTTCCCGGCTCGTCGCCGTCGGTGTAAAATCGAGTCTCCCCGGGCGCGAGACTTTCCAAGTCCACGCCATAGCGATAGGTGTTTGCCTGGGCGACCTTGTCCGGGATGTGTCCTGCGACCTCACGTAATACCTCGGCGTCGTTGAACACTGCCGTGGCAGAGAGTATGCCGAGCCGGTGGCAAAAAACCATCTCGACAAGCGCAGCGCGCTGCCGATCGGTGAGCGCGTCCAGCGCCGGGGAGAACCCCACCAAGGCGTTGATGTTGAGTAGCGCCATGTTCACTCCATCAGTTGATCGTGGTAGAGCCACTGGACGTGAATACGGCCGATTTGCCATCCCACGTCAGCCGTACATATCCCGCAGCGCCATCGCCACCGCGATACCCCGCTGTGGCTCCGGGACCACGCGCGCCGATAGTTACGTTGACCCCAGCGCCATAATCGGCGGTGATCATTCCTATCCGACTTGTCCCTGCCGCGCCTCCAAAGCCCCCTGCACCCGAGGAGTCATATGTCGATGGGTTGTCGCCGCCCCCCCCGCCGCCGCCCGCTCCATATGACGAAGAGGGAGATGCGGAACCTGCGGCATTGACGCTGCCGCCGATGCCACCAGGACCGTACATTGTCCCAGCACCATTATTGCCGGAACGTGGGGCTTGTCCGTTCAGGCCACCCAGCCCGCCGGCGGCGGAGCCTATAGGACGACCGGCTACCGTGATGTTTGTCGCCCCTCCGGACCCTGCTCGACCCGATGAAGTGCCATCACCGACGCCATGTCCACCACCACCGCCGCCACCGATCATTTCATAATCGACGACCGTCGTCCGGGCGCTACCCCGGAAGTCTGAGAATGATATCGCCCCGCTTTTCGGAATGGCCAAGTTCGGCGAACCTACAGCCGGGACACGCCCGGCGCCGCGATAATATGCGCTGAGGGCGAGTTCGGCCGTGCCGCCGAATTCGCTGGAAATTTCAGAAAGCGCCAAAGCCCCAGATGCTGCCAATGCCATAATCAAGGTGCTCCGAATGCGGTGATGTCACCAGAAACGCTGAGATTCCCGTCACGATCCAAGCGCATCCGCGCGCTACCGTCGTGAAAAAAGCGCAGGTTGCCATTCGCATCTACCGCAACAGTCCATTCACCCACCTCGCTATATGCGAAGGCGCCAAGCCCGAGGCTGGATGCCACTGCCTGCGGCGATCCGACCTCGACGATCGTGAACGCCCCGTTACCGTTGTCGCGCTTTAGGAACAGCTTGCCGTCGCGCGTATTGATTGCCAGCTCACCGAGGTCGATCTGAGCAGTCGTCGGCACCTTACCCGGAACTGCCGACCGTTTGCTGAGAACCCTGGATGTCATGCCGTTGCCTCCGCATCAGGGTCCGCAAATTGAATAACTTCTGCGGGGGTCTGATCGATGTCCGTTTGCGCTGCCGCGCGTTCCTCGTCATCTCGAGCGATCTCAGGGTTGGACACCATAATGCTACCAGTTTGCTCGCCAGTCGCCTCGTCATAGACCGGCTGATCGATTTCCATCGGGATTGGGTCAATCGCCGCCTGCACAACGACGGTCTCCATCAGCGGCTCCCCTGTCGCCTCTTGAAACAGGGGATTGCCCTGTTCGTCGAAAACTTGCCGCTCCTCCGTGACCTCGGGTCGCCCGTCCGCCAGCCGGTAACGTGCCAGACGCGCCTTCGCCGCTCGGTAGGCAGCGAGATGGTGGTTGAACAGGTTGTTTGCGCCGTTGACTAAATTGTCCGCCTCCCAGCCAAGCGCGAAGGCCTCGTAGGAAACGTGGCCAAGAGCCTTCACCACATCCAACAACCTGGCTGGCAAATTCTCTTGCGGAATTACCCGCAGAAGTTCCTCATCGCCCGTCCGCGCACCGGCCTGTGCCAGCTCCGTCGCGACACAGGCCATGCCGCGCTTGGTCGCCTGACGAACCGAAAGGGACGCATCACCTTTCTTGATGAAAACAGTCATGTATCAGACCTCCCGCACACAGATCACGCCCACATCCACAGTGGCAGGTGCCACAGCGAAAGTGATTGTATGGATGAACCCGTCGAAGCTGACGGTATAATCCTCGCCCGTGCCTGGGCGCCGTAGCGCGCCGTCCACATAGACGAATTTGGGCTTCCACCCGCGCGGCAGCGCGAAGACGGTCTGGGCGCCGGTGCCGGAGAACCAGAAGGCCTCCTGCGCGACGCCCGAAGCAACCATTGCCCAGAGCGCAGAGAGCTCCTCGCGCAGGTTCTGGGCTGGTTTCTCGATATAGACTGTCACTTGTCAGTCCTCCTTATTCCTCTACGATCAAGTTGTTGACGGCACTGATCGTAGTCCCGACCGGGACTTGGGTGTTGGCCACGCGAACGAGGCCGTCGAACACGCTGCGGCCTTGGCTGGTTCCGACGTGCAGTAGGTTGGTCTTGGGATCGTGGGCGAGCGCGGTCACAGCATCCGAGCTGCCGAACACCGTGCACTGGGCACCTGGCAGAAACAGACGCCGCTCATCCTCATAGATTTTTGTGATCTGGTTTGGCGTCGGTGCTCTGTTGGATAAGCGCAAGAGCGCGATGCCGCCCGGCCCGTCCAGGGACTGGTTCCCATCGTGGCGCACGCCGACTCTCAGAGTTTCCGTCCCCATCAACGAGAGATCTGCCACAGACGCAACGCTCACCAAGGGGATCGAATTGGCATAGAGCGTCGCCTGCCCATCGATCCGAACCAATGCCCAATGAAACCAGCCGGTCGGTGTCAACACATTCGGACGCAGGCTTGGCGAGCCAAGAATGTAAGCCTCGAGATTGCCAGCGGTTGGCTGTGGATATGTGCCGACAAAAATCTTGGGGGCTCCGCTCGAGCTGTCTCCAAGACGAACGAAGGTGGCATAGGGATCGGCCGTATTCGCCCACCCCATCACGCAAAAATCCCCCGTTCCAAAATCCAGCAAGTTGTCGAAGGGCAGCTCAAAGTAACTCGTTGCGGAAAAGCCAGAAAATTCGACAAGATCGGTGTCCTCGGCCACGAAGGACCGTGCGATAGAACCGTTCACAATCAAATTCTGCTTGGCGACTGACCGATCAGCAACGGCTAGACGAACTGAAAAGTTGTCAAAGTCGGCATAGGCCCCAGCTGAAATGGACCACGAGAAGGCCTTGAGATACGTGGTCTCGGTTTTCGCGACAAAATGCAGGTGATATGTGCCGACCCCCGCACCGGAAATCTCGGCAAGCTCACGCGATGTCCCGCTGGGATTGGCAGACAGCCCAACACCGGAATTGCCCGTTGAGGTTCCAACGACCTCGAATGCAACGGTGTATGCCTGGCCAGGAACCGTATTCAGCGCATAGACCCCTGCGGGACTCGAGCCGGCCGAAAACGGATCATTGTTTTGGACGCGTATTGCGCCCGAAACGATCGATATGGTGCCCTCGCCGGTGACGGTCCAGCCGTCGAGGTCAACATTAAATGCCCCGTTTGCAACCAGCTCGGCTTCAGCGAGAGTTGAGCTATCTGTGTCTGCAAGCCACGCCCCCGTGATGTTTCCCAGTAGCCAGCCTGTGGCATAGTGCGACGACGCATAGGCCACCATGCTGCCCGCAGGATTTGCCAAATTGTCGTGGGTTCTGGTCAGACCAAGGGACGTGCCGATTGATCCGTCAGAAGCCAATCGCGCAGGGCCGCCTGCGTTTTCACCGAGATGAGCCATTTCACCGTACAGGATCCCGGAGCCGGACGTTGCCTGCGAGCCCCACAGGGTCAAACCATCGTCGGCGTTCATGCCTTCGCCGCCGGTTCGCCAAAAATAGATGTCTCTGTCCGAACTCGGGATATTGACTGATGAAACCTTACGGCTCTGCGTCAACTGCTGAGAAAATCGGAACTGGTTGCTTGGCAGGAAAACAACCGATGCGGAGGCACTGTAATCTGCGCCTGACGTGTCAGTAATATCCCAGACGTTGTCGTCGTCCTTTATGACGCTAATGCCCGCGGCCGATGCAACAGCGATTGTTGGCACCGGCAGGCCCGTGTCGGGATCAAGTGGAGCGTCGGGCAGAACTGTAATCGCGACGTCATATACTGTGTCATTGAGCAACCCGCCCGCAAACGCACCGTCAACTGGGACGGTCTGTAGGGTGGTCATTGGGCCGAGGTAACCGCTGTAAGCCAGTGATGGCGAGGCAACGCGGCGTTCAGCACGATCCGCTACAAAATCCAGGACCCGCAAACCGCCGTTTGTATTGGGATAAGGTATGCCGAGAACGATCTTCCCGTCTCTGGCCACCACGGACGCCCGACCACCGTTGTAATCGAGGGAATTTGCGTAAAAGAGGCTTCTCCCAGAGTTTGCCGTAGTGCCGCTGACGGACCACCAAAGCGACAAAAGTGGATCGTCCGCGTCGTAAACAGTGACCTTGTTGCTTTCCACAATGATCACGGCAACCGCGGGGAACTCACGCCGGGTCCCGCGCGTGGCCGTGTTAAGGGGCTCGTTATACCAGCTCGTGTGCTGGCAGCGCTTGCGCCATGTGCCACCGTCGCTGTCGAGGCTTGTGTCGTAGATGAACACGTCCAGAGCGGTCACGGCCTTCTCCGCAAGCATTTCGCTGATGCCCTCATAGGTCACGTTGGTTTTCACGGTGGCAAGATGGGCGGCGGCGGCGGCAGCATGGGTTGCCGCCTCGTCCCGACAGGCCTCAGTTGCGCCTTGTTCCGCTTGGGCCTTAGGAATTTCTGCCTGTGCCTGCCCCACCTTCGCATCGAGTTGTGCCTTCGTGACGTTTGTCTCACCAGTCAGCTGGTCGACCGCGGCGGTCAACTTCGAGATCGAGCTCATCTGGGTCATGTCATTGTCCTTGATGGGGAAGAAAGCGGGAGCGTCGGCACAGGGCTATCTGAACCGCCTCCACCCTGCTCATTCGTCGACGATCATTCCGCCCGCAGCCGCGATGGCTGCACCGACCGGGACCGTCGTGTTTGCAACCCGGCGCAGGCCCTTGAACACCGACCGACCCGCCGAGGTGCCGACATGCAGGAGTCCTGTGTCCGGATCGTGCGCAAGCGCCGTCACCGCGTCCGACGCGCCGTAGAGCGTGCAGGCGGCGTTCTTTTGGAACAGCGCCTTTTCTTCCTGGTAGATGCGACGGATTAGGTCAGATGTAGGAATGGTTGCCGAAATCCGCAGCAGGGCGATGGATCCCAGAAAAGCTGACAAGCTCGAGGCTCGAAACACACCGACGAGCAGCGGGCTTTGCGCCGTTTGGGGAGCCCGCGGCATCGAGCCGACTGCTGCTCTTCGGCCATTGGCATATATGTTTACAGCCCCACCTGCCTGATGCGTTGCGCACACGTGGGTCCATATATCGGGTTTCAACACTCCGGTTGCCGCCACCTGACTGGAAGCTGTGTTCCACATCAAATCCCCGCTGGCGTTGACATACATAAGTCGGCGTTTTTGCGCTGCATTTTCACCAAAGTCGACAATCCCACCAGAGATAGTCGGGCCGGGCTTCACCCACCCCATCACGCAGATGTCTTGATCACCAGCCGGTAGGTCGGGATTGTATGGCTGCTCAAGATAATTGCTGGCAGCGAAGCCGCTATATTCGACGAGTTCCGCACCAATCGCCACTGGTTCTCGGGTGATGGTTCCCCTGACTACAAGCCCTTTTCTGTTCAGCGATCGATCAGGATCGCATTCAAAAACCGAAATAGCGGTGATTTTGCCGACGAAATCTTCTGTCACATCGACGACAAGAGCGTCATTCGATGAACTGACGACGATCTGCGTGTAGGTCCCGTCAGCCGAAACGTTCGTTCCCTCGGTAGAAACAGATCCTGGGCGCACCTTCGCATTGCCACTTGCATAATTTGAAACGGTGAACGTGACCGCACACTGCGCGTTCGTCGGAAATCCACCGCTCACATAACTGTCCGTTGCGCCACTTCCGACTGCGTAGGCGAGCGCCCCGGCGGTAATCGTGGCGTTGTCCCCCAAGACCCAATCCCCGGCGGATGAAAAATCTTCATTGAAATAAATGCTCTCAACCAGGTCCGTGTCGTCGGCTGACGAAAGATATGCGCCTTTGATATCCCCCGGCATCCAACCACTGCTGAAGTTGGAAGTCACCGACGCAAGCATTCCTTTTTCAGGGTCGTCAGGTCGCGGTGCGATTAAAGAAAGCCGATCTTTGCCCGCATCGGCATAGCCGTTAAAGCCGTTGGAAAACATAGAGCCATCACTGCTCAGAGGCAGCGACGTTCCAATGTAAGCTCCGCTTTCAAACATTGGATAGAGCTCGTTCGCAGCCCCCAAAGTGTAAACATTCGCTTCGGCAACGTTTTCCTCGGGAATCTTATGATAAACACGACGAAATCGCCCACCACTATTGCTGCCGTCGCAAACGACACATAGGGCCCCATCCCGTGGTCGAAACTCCACGTACTTGGCCCAAGATGGGGTGCCAAACGTGATGTTGGCTACGGACCAATCTGCCTTGATGATGGCAACACCAGCAGACGCGGCGTAGTCGCCACAGGCAGCCACGATAAGGGGGGAAGGCAAGCCTGTCACAGGGTCATTAGATGCTTCAGGCAACACCGCCATAGCCACATCATTCACTGCCGCATGAAGAATTGGTTTGAGCGCGAGGTCGGTAATGGTTTCCGCGCCGCGGCTTGCGATCCCGTTTGCCCAACCACACAGGACAGGATTTTCGGTGATCTTGCCGTATTTGTCGGATACAAAGTCTGCAATCACGAGGCCGGATGACGATCCAGCTATTGTGCCCCAGACCATTCGCGCGTTCAAAGCAGAAATGCTGGTCGGGGTTCGTGTGGTGCGCCACGCTTCCAGAACATTGGGATGTGTGTATGGCGTGAACACCATCCACATCGGCAAGGCAGGATCATCGCCATCATAGATCGTGACCTTGTTATTTTCGGCCACAATCACCGCGATCGCAGGAAACTCCCGCCGCGCCCCCCGCGTCGCCGTATTCAGCGGCTCACGATACCAGCTTGTACCCGCACAACGATGCCGCCAAGCGCCACCATCGCTGTCCTTCGAGGTGTCGTAGATGAACACATCGACCGCCGTGACCGCCATGGTGAGCGCCACGGCAGAAAGGTCCTGATAGGCCACGGCCGAGGCGGCCGACTGCGCCGCGGTGAAAGCCGCATCCTTGAAGGCACCAGCCTGATCGCGGGCAGAAAGCGCATTCACCTTTGCAGCCTGCGCTTGCGCTGTAGCGGATCGCGCGTCGGCGACCGAGGCATCAAGAGTGGCCTTCTTGGAGACTACGGCCCCCTTCAGGTCTTCCACCGAAGCCGTCAGGGCGTCCACTTGCTGTTCGACACTCATGTGTGGGGCTCCTTACGAGAAGGCGACGGCGGAGACATACCGCGTCTGCGAATTGACAAAGGCAGTTGCCATTTCCAACATGGCGGTCTGGATGTCGGTCAGCGGTCCGGCGGCGTCCTGCACGGTGCCGATGTTGGTCGCGATCACCTCGATTTCCTCGGTGAGCGGCTGAACAACAGCAGCGGCGGCGGAGGCCGTGGCCTCGCTGGCGGCGGCGTTGGCTTCGCTGGTCGCAGCAGCCTGTTCGGACGAGAGGGCCGCAGCCTCTGAAGCGGCAGCGGCCTGCTCAGACCCTGCAGCATTGACCTCGGAACTTGCCGCCTGCGCCGCAGACGCCGCCGCATCAATCGCGCTTTGAGCCGCCTGTGATGCGCTCACTTCCGCAGCATCTTCCGAGCCTTTGGCATTACCAGCCGAGACAAAGGCTTCGGATGCTTTGGCCACAGAGGTGGTCGCGGCATTCTGTGCCGCCGTCAGCTGTGTGTTGAAGGTCGCGAGCTGTGCCTGCCCGGCCTCGATGGCTTCTTGCGCCGCCAGCATCTGACTGTAGGTCGCATAGGCCGGCAGGGTTGCATAGTCCGAGGCCCCATCACCGACCTTGGTGATGCCGGTATCGATCTCGAACGCAAATTCGCCCTCGGCCAGGATCGAGTTTGCAGCGGCCCATTCGGCCGCCGTGCCACGGCGCATCTGGATTTTGGCAAAGACTGTAGAGGTCATGGGGTTTCTCCCTGGATGCGGCCATCAATGGTTCGAAAATTGGGGTCTGCAGCGGCCCCACCGCAATCGATGACGGCAAGGCCGGCGTAATCGGTGTCCGGCGCACCGCCATCGAGGGTCTGCGGGACGTAGGGCACCTCGATCTCGACAGGGCCGTGCGCGCGCAATCGAAACGGTGATTTCCCGAAGTAGACGACGCCGGACATGCTGTTTCCTTGATAAACGGTGACGGTGACCGGCGCGGTGTCCGCGCGCAGCCAAAGCGCCTCAAAGGGCGCGAGGCCCCGAATGAGGCGCATCCCCCGGATCGCAAAACCGCCCGCATCAGGCGGTTCATTCTCCGATGCCATTTGGCCCCGGATCCGAGCACCGGCTGGAGACACCACAAGCGCAGTGGAGGCGTTGAAAGCCACCATAGACCAGGCATCCGGGCTCAGGTCATACTCGGTCCCGTCCACGGATCACCTCGAAGATTTTGCGGATCAGGGCCGCCACCCGCAGAGACGGGCACCGATTTCATTATGGGTGATGATTTGGGCCAGCGTGCCCTCAGACAGAACGTCGGCACGAGAGGGTCGAATGGGTGCCGCCCAATCGCAGGCATCGCGGCCCCGCGTCGGATCAGTCGCGCATCCAGCAGTTGAGACGGCGCTCAAGATCAGCGCGATCAGCGTTTTGCACCTCATTGGACACCTCCTTCGCTGTTTGCAGGGATCGGACCCGAGCATCGGCCCGCCGAATGATGAATTCGGCCTCCGCTTCCAGACGACCCCGCCGGAACGCGACCCAGAGGGCCGTACCAATCGCAACGACGATCGCGCCCCAAAGTGCCGCCTTGCGGCCAATCCCGGAAAAGATGGCGGTCAGGACTGAGATCATTCCCCGCCCTCCGCTAAAATCGGCAGGCCC
>TARA_R110002124_G_scaffold53247_1_pt1 | contig 35901 bp, 33 predicted proteins | sample TARA_R110002124 | Tara Oceans TARA_R110002124 (sample SAMEA4397445) | marine metagenome | biome: Polar Biome; feature: [SRF] surface water layer (ENVO:00010504); material: water (ENVO:00002006), including particulate matter (ENVO:01000060) such as... | depth 5 m
CCAAAAACACCTTAACTCGGTGTCCTCAAAACCGGCAGCAGCTCAGGAGGCCGTCCGCGTATGCACAAGATCCTCCCACAAATCGCTGGAGCGGAAATCAGGGATCACAAAATCGAAATGGCGGAGGACCATGTAGGCATACTGTTGACAGTTGGCTCCGCCGGCTACTCCCCGAACATTCGGTGCACCTGGAAAATTGTTAGAATTGTAGCGAACATCCCAAAGCTGATCAGGGATGGGAATTGGAGAGTTTCGGAGTTTTGGGGACCCTATAAGCACAGAATTGCCTCATCTGAAGGATATGGGCCGAGGCAGCTTACAGCATCGTGCGACCAAAACCAGACTGGCAGGAAACCACCCCAAACGAGCCGGTCTGATATAGACCCCATTCTGGTAATTGGCTGGGGCTCGGCTCATCCCAAAAGCGGTCGCAGTTCTGTTCAGCGCCTAAGCGTCCCGAGGTGTTTGGGATCAGCCTAGTTCGGTCCAGGGCTGGTCATGGAAATTGACAGTTATGGGGCAAAGCGGCCGTGAGCTTTGGGGAAGCTGACCTGACGTGGTTGGCATGCAATGCCAACTGTACGAAATGCTCGTGGTTCCGACCTAATCGTCAAAAACGCCGAGGAGGGGCTGTTCTTCGGCGTTCAATCAAAGGCACTTAGCAAACGCGACCCCGTACCCCTGGGCCTTGATCTTGATTTGCTCCGGTCAGAATGGTGGATAGCTGATCTTTTGTTCCACGCTGTACAGCGCGGCTACCACATCCGTTTGGGTCACAATACCCTCGAGTATGCCGTTAGGGTCTACTACCGGGAGGTGGTGATGCCCGGCAGCCATCATTATTGGCAGGAGTTGGGCTATAGGCAAATCGAGCGGCACAGATTGCACCGGTGCGGTCATGATATCGCCGACGACCCCTCGCAATGACCGGTCAGAATTGGTGATCGCCCGCAACCGATACCCGAGACCACTGCTCACAGGGTTGCCCCAATCTGCTTTGTCCAACAGGTCGGACTGGGTTAAAATCCCCACAACATGTCGTTCGTTGTCAATCACCGGCAACGCTTTGATATGATGACTGCGCAAGAGTGCCAAGGCTTCCTTCAGGGGCGTTTTTACTGTGACCATGGTGAGCTTGCGGGACATCACCATCGCCGCTGTCACACCGCTGGATCGCCGTTCGAAGGCGCGGATCTCAGCCTTGTGCAATATATCCTCAAGATCGTCGGTGGCCACGGGAAGAATCTGGTCGTAGTTCGCCAGAACCGCACTCAGGTCTGCACTGGTAAAACCCAAACTTGCCGCTGGAACAGGGTCTGTTGCACCTACTGAAATCTCCGACAAGTGCGGATAACGACGTCCAGTAAGGTTGTTGAAGGCCAGCGCTGCCAAGAGCAACAAAAGTGAGTTCACGCCCACCGGCCAGATAACGAAGCCGAAACCTGCCGCTTTGATTGCTGGCCCACCAAGCACCGCAGTAAGTGCCACCGCCCCACTTGGGGGATGCAAGCAGCGAAACGCCATCATTGCTGCTATGGCGAGGCCACCCGCGATCGCCGCAGCCACAATAGGATCGCCGATCAACAGCCCACAGGTCACCCCGATTGTTGCGGATAAGGTGTTGCCGCCCATAATCGACCACGGCTGTGCCAAGGGGCTTGCTGGAATTGCAAATAAAAGCACTGCTGATGCCCCCATTGGTGCAATTAACAGCGGCACGTCATACGCGTTGCCAAGTGCAGCGCCTGCGACCAGTCCCGTGATCAAAATTCCCACGACCGCGCCGATTGACGCACGAAGCCGTTCACTCGCGCTCACTGGTGCGAGATTGGGAATTAGGCGTTTAATCAATAGGACAGTTGGCGACATCACCGGCTGTCTACCAACTCGCTGTCTTCAGTGAAAGGGCGGTATGAGCTTCAACATAGATGGCATATGCGGCGTCAGGCCCTCAAGAAAAGCACCAACCAGGCGCCATACGTTATGTTACATACACGGCTCATGCCGTGGCCGACCCTCTGCAATGGTTGTGGTCATACCGGGCGCCGGGGTTTGACAGAGTTTATTCAATAGACTTTCCAGCCAACCTAAGGCAGCAGACGACCCCATCCCGGTCGTTCGTGTCGGCGGTCATTGCTCCTGAATCCGGACCTTACCGGTAGCCGTCGTCATCGGCGATACCTGTCGCAGAAATCAAACGCAGAACTGTCGTTTTAATCGGGATTTCTGCAATTCCTCGGTCTGCTTTGCGTCGCCCTGGGCAGTTCAGGTTTCGCCTGCGATGTTTACCGTTCTGCGAGGTTGTTCCCGTAGTCTCCGCGCCGTATTTGTTTGAGGTCTTGCGGCATGACGGATTCAGTGTGGGTCAGCAGCGTGATGAGAAATCATCATCTGTGGAACAGGCAGGGTATTCGGGAAAAGCGCTATGGCGAGGATTGGGCACCTCCGACGTTCCAGCTTGCCGTCGCGTCGAACAAAGTCCTGGACGCTCATCATCGTCACAATAGAGGCGAAACGCTTCAACGTACCGATTTTCCCGAGGCCATGTATGTTTTCGCGGAGAGAAACTGGAAGCGGGTTGGTGACTTGTTTTCTGCCGGTTCGTTCTTCGCGGTCAAGGGAAGGCTTGCCGAGGTCTTGAAGAATTTCGATCTGGGCGAGGGCGGTCTAATCGAGTTTCCGGTCTACGAAGCCGACAAGACGACCCGGCTGCAAGGTCCGTTCTATCTGCTGAATTTCGGCGCCATAAAGGACAGCTTCGTGCCGGAGGAGAGCCAAAGCAGAGTGGGGGAAAAAGTCGTGGGGTTTCGTTCGCGCCGCGAACTGGAGCGTGATGGATACGAGTTGTGGGCCGCCTATGGTCTGGCGGATGGTGACATAGCGGTCACGCGGGAAGCTCTTGAGGGGGCGGATTTGTGGTTCGAGCGAAAGCTTGAGAACCAGATATTCATGAGCGGGCGGCTGCATGACGCAATCCTGGCGGCGAAGGTCAAGACCAAATTCGACTTCGCCCGAGCGCGGATCATTGATGCTGGCAGATCGTAGCATCGCAAGTCGTTCAGGATTGTCGTGACAGGATGGCAAGCGAGGGTATGCCGCTGGCGCTTTGGCGGCCCGTCGGATCATGCTGGCGATCGACGCGCCAGTGCCGACGCCGGCAGGCTACTTCGTTGTTACCCTTCCGGATCGAATGAAGGTTCTGAAGATTGCGGCTTTCCGGCAGTGGATCATGCAAGAGGCGAATGTCGCGTAATTCCTTAGTTTCGCGACAAAATTGCCGGTGCTGATTTTTCAGAAGAAATTCCATCGCAAAAGTCAGAGGCAAAATTCGCTCACTCACGGCGGACTTTGCGACAACAACTGGCGGCTTTCTGGTCCGCCAGCCTGAAACCCGCCTTTCCGCTCTCCACCCCTTCTTGACGCTGCCAGGAGCTGAGCGGACTGACCGCTTTCGGGATATCGCAATGGCAGCCTGAACGGCGGGAATGGGGCGCGTTTCTGCCTGGCAGGTGCCGCCCCCTTTTCAGACGCCGCTGACGGTCAGCGCGCTGCTCGCAAGCGTACATTGCCCCAGTCTTCGACTGGTCGCAGGGCGTTGCTTGGACGGTTTCGCGACCTATATCGAACGGAGAGTATTCACGCGGAGGATTGGCTATGGCCGCTTGCGGCAACGAGCATGCAGGCACGTCATTCCAAGCCCAGCTTGTCGTCGACAACTACCGTTTTCGCCCTCCGTATCCTGATCGACTAATCCAAACCCTGATATCAAGCGCTCCGCAGGGCAGTCGGCTCCTCGACCTAGGCTGTGGACCCGGGAAAATCGCGCGCCATCTGTCACCCTTTTTCGAGCGCATCGTGGCTGTGGACCCTTCTGCAGCGATGCTCGCCTTAGCCGTATCACTCGAAAATGGCGACGCCTCAAACATTGCGTGGGTTCAGGGCAATGCGGAAGATGTCGATCTTGGTTCGGAACAGTTCGAACTCGTCGTTGCTGCGAACAGCATCCATTGGATGGAGCCCGACCGGCTTTTTGGGAAGCTGCAAAAGCACGTCGCGCAGGATCACGCCATCGCGGTCGTTTCTGGCGACGACGCCCACGACCCCCCTTGGGGCGCCGATTGGATTGAATTCTTAGTCAAGTGGGTACCAATCGCTACTGGTGAACCGTTCGACCTCCAACGAAAGACTTCCCGGTGGTCTGCCTGGAAGACGCATGTCGATATAGAGTTTGCCGAGACCTTCATTTCGGCCCCACTGACGCAGAGAGTATCGGAATTTATCGCGTGCCAGCATTCTCGTGATGCTTTTGCTCCCTCTCGACTGCCGGGAAGGATGGAAGAGTTCGGTAGGGAACTTAGTGAACTGCTCGGACCGTACGCAGTCAGTGACATGCTGTCATTCCGAACAAGGTCCGAGCTGACAATTGGCCGAATTCGGGCGGCATGAGCTGGATCGCCACGACCGCTTTTTCGCAAGGTGTGACATTAGCTGCCTGTCTGCAACCCACCCCATTTCAGGCATGACGGCCGGCTGAGACGGATGTCTGCGTTGGGGTGGATTTCTGCCAGTCCGCTTTCGGCGAGGACGTGGGTATAGCGGCCATTCGCGTGCCTGAATTCAATGTGCAGGCGCATCACCGGCCATTTCTGGACAGACAGAGATGCAATCGAGGAAACGTTACGACGCCGTCAGGGCGGAACCCCGGAAAGGCGTCGAACGGCGGGATCGGTGACCCCGCCGCAGCACGCTAGTCGGCGTCGCGCGACGCCTTGGACTGCAGGGCATCGACGATCTGCTGGCTGGAAATCGAGCCGATTTCCCTGCCATCCGCGTCGGTCACGCCGATCGTGTCGGTGCCGCCCGACAGCGCGTCGATGATGTCGGCCACGGGGGCATCCATATCCACCTGTACGGCATTGTCAGGTGTCGCTGCTGCACCGGCCGGTTCGGCCAGCATCACATCGGATGCCTGCAGCACGCGCAGCGGGTTCATGTGGGTGACGAAGTCCTCGACATAGGCATTGGCCGGGGAGGCGATGATTTCCTGCGGTGTGCCGGCCTGGATGATGCGGCCGCCATCCATGATGGCGATGCGGTTGCCCAGCTTGAAGGCCTCGTCGAGATCGTGGCTGACGAAGATGATGGTGCGCTTCAGCTTGGCCTGCAGTTCGAGCAACTCGTCCTGCAGCCGCGAACGGATCAGCGGGTCGAGCGCCGAAAACGGCTCATCCATCAGCAGGATCGGCGCCTCGGTCGCAAAGGCGCGCGCCAGGCCAACACGCTGCTGCATGCCGCCGGACAGTTCACTGACCTTGCTGTCGGCCCAGTCAGAGAGCCCAACCAGTTCGAGCTGGTCCTTGACCTTGGCCTCGCGTTCGGCCCGCTTCATGCCGCCCAGTTCAAGCCCAAGCGCCACATTGTCGGTGACATTGCGCCAGGGCAGCAGGCCGAACTGCTGGAACACCATGGCCACCGAACGGCGGCGCAGCCGCAGCAGGTCATCCTTGCTGCAATGGGCGGGGTCGCAGCTCCAGCCGGCGGTGTTGACGGTGACGGTTCCGCGGACCACCGGATTGAGCCCGTTGACGGCGCGCAGCAGTGTCGATTTGCCCGAGCCCGACAGCCCCATAAGCACGAGGATCTCGCCCTCCTTGACGGTCAGCGAACAGTTGTGGACCCCCAGAATTTGCTGGGTCTCCTGCTGGATTTCGGCGCGGGACCTGTCCGCGTCCATCAGCGGCAGGGCGGTTTCGGGGTGGTCGCCGAAGACGATGCTCACATTGTCGAAAACTACAGCGTCAGTCATTTCGGGGCCCTCCCTATGCGCAGCATGCGGTCGAGAATGATGGCGACAACCACGATGACGAAGCCGCTCTCAAAGCCGAGTGCGGTATTGACCGAGTTCAGCGCCCGGACCACCGGCACACCCAGGCCGTCGGCACCCACCAGCGCGGCCACCACGACCATGGACAGCGACAGCATGATGGTCTGGTTCAGCCCGGCCATGATCTGGGGCAGGGCATAGGGCAGTTCCACCTTGAGCAGCTTCTGCGTTGCTGTGCCGCCAAAGGCGTCAACGGCCTCGAGCAGCGGCGTTGGCGTGGAGGCAATGCCCAGATTGGTGAGGCGGATCGGCGCGGGCAGGACGAAGATCACCGTGGCGATCAGGCCAGGCACCATGCCGATGCCGAAGAAGACGATTGCCGGGATCAGATAGACGAAGGTGGGCAGCGTCTGCATCAGGTCGAGCACGGGCTGCATGTAGCGGTAGAGCTTGGGGCGATGCGCCAGGAAGATGCCGATCGGCACGCCAATGGCCATGCAGACGATGCACGAACTCATCACCAGGGTCAGGCTCTGCGTGGTCTCTTCCCAATAGCCCTGGTTGAGAATGAACAGGAAGCCGACAAAGACCAGCAGGCAGGTCTTCCAGTTGCGCTGCAGGATCCAGGTCAGGCCGACAAAGGCGGCGATGATGACGAGGGGGTGGGGCATCTGCAGCACCCAGAGCAGCCCGTCAATCAGGGCCTCGGCGCCGTCGGCCATGATGTCGAAGACACCGGAAAAATTGTCGCGCAGCCAATCGAAATAGGCCTTGGCCCATTGTCCAATCGGTATCTTGTAGTCGGTCAGCCAGTCCAAGGGCCTGTCTCCTTTAATGGGGCCAGCCCGGCGCGATTGCCGGGCCGGCCATTGCCGTTAAAGGCTCAGTTCGGCCTTGAGCGCTGCGGCAGCATCGCCACCGTCGAGCGTGGTCACCCCTTCGACCCAGGCCAGCACAGCCTCGGGATTGGCCTGCATCCAGGCCAGTGTCGCCGGGCCCGCCTCTTCGCCGTCATTGAGGATCTTGCCCATGATCTCGTTTTCCATGGGCAGCGAGAATTCGAGATTGGCCAGCAGCTTGCCGACATTGGGGCATTCTTCTGCAAAGCCCTTGCGGGTCACGGTATCGACGACGCCTTCGCCGCCGAAGAAGTCTTCGCCACCGGTCAGGTACTTGATGGGGAAGGCCGAGTTCATCGGATGCGGTGCCCAGCCGAGAAAGACCACGTCTTCATTGTCGGCAACGAGGCGCCCGACCTGGGCCAGCATGCCCTGCTCGGAGCTCTCGACCACCTTGAAGCCCTCAAGGCCAAAGGTGTTGGCTTCTGCAAGGCCGATCAGATAGGCATTGCCTTCATTGCCGGGCTCGATGCCATAGATTTCGCCATCCAATTCATCACGGAAATCGGCGATATCAGCGTAGTCGGTCAGACCCTTGTCATAGGTATATTCCGGCACGGCCAGCGTGTAGTTGGTGCCTGTGAGATTGGTGGCGACCTTTTCGATTTCGCCGCTCTTCAGATACGGCCCGATGGCGCCAGACTGCGCGGGCATCCAGTTGCCCAGGAAAATGTCGACGTCATCGCTTTCCAGCGACGCGAATGTCACGGGCACCGACAGCACCTTCACGCTGACATCATAGCCGAGGGCTTCAAGCACCTGGCGAGTCGCTGCGGTGGTGGTGGTGATGTCGGTCCAGCCGACATCGGAGAAGACGATCTTTTCACACTGACCAGCAGCGAAGGCGGAGGTCGACAGAAGCGACACGGCCAGGGCGCTCGTCAGCGTGCGAATAGGTTTAATCATGGGGATGCTCCTGAAGGGAAATGGGAAAAATATTGTTGATTGACTGTTCAATCAAAACCTACATGATGGTCAATGTAAAGGCCTTAGCCAGGATATCTGCCGAGATGCCGAAAATTGGAATGCAACCACAGCGTCGAAAAGCCCTGATTCTGGCCGCGATTTCCGAGATTGCTGCTGCGGGGACGCTGGACGTTACTGTGGCCCAGATTGCAAAGAGAGCCGGAATGTCTGCGGCCCTGGCCATGCATTACTTCGGAACCAAGGAAAATATCTTTCTAGCGGCCATGCGCTATGTGCTTGAACTGTATAGAGAGGCGGTTCGTGCCCATCTGGCAGCAGCAAAAACGCCTTATGATCGTATCGTGGCGATCATCAATGCCAGCTTTGAAACCAGCCAGTTCGAGCGCGAAGTGGTGGCGGCCTGGCTGGCATTCTATGTCCGCGCGCTGCAGTCCAGGGACGCCAAGCGGCTGCTTGAAGTCTATGCGCGCCGGCTGCAATCAAACCTGCTCTTCGATCTGCGGCAGCTGTTTGACGACACCTCCGCCGAACAGATCGCCCAGGGTCTCGCCTCCCTGATCGATGGCTTTTACATCCGACACGCCCTGCAGGACTCGGTCCCCGACCGGAACGACACCAGAGCCCTGGTCCAGGATTACCTGGAGCTGTGGCTCGAAAGGAAAAACCAACTTGGCCGATAAGCCCAATATTCTTGTTTTCATGGCCGATCAGCTCAATGGTACGTTATTCCCCGACGGGCCCGCAGACTGGTTGCACGCGCCCAATCTGAAGGCCCTGGCGGCCCGGTCGGTGCGCTTTGCCAATGCCTATACAGGCTCCCCCCTGTGCGCGCCGGGTCGCGCCAGCTATATGTCCGGGCAGTTGCCGCACCGCACGCGGGTCTATGACAATGCCGCAGAATTCGCCTCCGATATCCCCACCTACGCGCACCATCTCCGTCGGGCCGGCTACTCGACGACCCTGTCGGGCAAGATGCATTTCGTCGGCCCCGACCAGATGCACGGCTTTGAAGAGCGGCTGACCACCGATATCTATCCGGCTGATTTCGGCTGGACGCCGGATTATCGCAAGCCCGGCGAGCGCGTGGACTGGTGGTATCATAATCTGGGTTCTGTTACCGGCGCGGGGATCGGCGAGATATCCAATCAGCTCGAATATGATGATGAAGTTGCCTACCAGGCCACGCGCAAGGTCTATGACCTGGGGCGGCGCCTGGATGATCGTCCCTGGATGATGACCGTCAGCTTCAGCCATCCGCATGATCCCTATGTGGCCCGCCAGAAATACTGGGATCTGTACGAGGATTGCGCGCATCTGATGCCTGCAGTGCCGGCACTGGCCTATGCCGATCAGGATCCGCATTCGCAGCGGCTGCTCGACGCCAGCGATGCCGCCTCATTCGACATTACCGACGAGAACATCCGGCGCTCGCGCCGCGCCTATTTCGCCAATATCTCCTATGTCGATGACAAGATCGGTGAGGTGCTGACGGCGCTTGCGGGCAGCGAGCAGGTCGACAATACCATCATCGTGCTGGTGTCGGACCATGGCGACATGCTGGGCGGGCGTGGGCTGTGGTTCAAGATGAGCTTCCTGGAGGGCTCGGCCCGCGTGCCCATGATGATCGCGGCGCCCGGATTGCCCCCCGGCCTGATCGAGACACCGGTAAGCACCATGGACATCAGTCCCACGCTGGCCGATCTGGCGGGGATCGATCTGGCCGACATCATGCCCTGGACCGATGGGGAATCGCTGGTGCCGCTGGCCAGGGGCACCCCGCGGACAACGCCGGTGCTGATGGAATACGCGGCCGAAGGCTCGCAAGCGCCGCTCGTGGCCCTGCGGTTCGAACGCTGGAAATATATCCACTGCGACCTCGATCCGGCGCAACTCTTCGATCTGTCGGCGGATCCCGATGAGCTGGTCAATCTGGCGACGGATCCGGCCCATCTGGAACTGGCCGCGCGCTTTGCCGATCTGGTTGCCAAGCATTGGGACCTGGCGGCGTTTGATGCCGATATCCGGCAAAGCCAGGCACGTCGCCTGATCGTCTACGAGGCGCTGCGCAACGGCGCTTATTTCCCCTGGGACTTCCAGCCGCTGCAGAAGGCTTCCGAGCGCTTCATGCGCAATCACATGGACCTCAACGTCCTTGAGACCAATCAACGTTATCCGCGAGGCGAATGAGCATGCGCAATGTACAGCCACAGGCGAGCCATTTCATCGATGGCGCCTATGTCGAAGATTCCGCCGGCCAGGTGATCACCTGCATTTATGCGGCGACCGGCGAGACCATCGCCACGCTGCATTCGGCAACCCCTTCCATTATCGATCGGGCTTTGGCGGCGGCGGTCAGGGCACAAAAGCTCTGGGCAGCCCTGCGGCCGGTGGAGCGGGGCCGCGTGCTGCGCCGGGCCGCCGACATCATCCGGGCGCGCAACCAGGAGCTGTCGGAAATCGAAACGCTCGATACCGGCAAGCCCATCCAGGAAACCCTGGTGGCGGACGCCACATCGGGGGCCGATGCACTGGAATATTTTGGCGGCATTGCCGCCAGCATTACCGGCGAGACAGTGCCGCTGGGGAGCGATTTCGTCTATACCTTGCGCGAGCCGCTGGGCGTTTGCGTGGGCATCGGCGCCTGGAACTACCCCACCCAGATCGCCTGCTGGAAGGCCGCGCCGGCGCTGGCCTGCGGCAATGCCATGGTGTTCAAGCCCAGCGAGATCACCCCGCTGGGGGCGCTCAAGCTGGCCGAGATCTTCATGGAAGCGGGCGCGCCGGCGGGGCTGTTCAATGTCGTGCAGGGTTATGGTGACGTCGGTGCCGGTCTCATCACCGACAAGCGTGTCGACAAGGTATCGCTGACCGGCTCGGTGCCCACGGGGCGCAAGGTCTATGCTGCGGCCGCCGAGGGCATCCGCCACGTCACCATGGAGCTGGGTGGCAAGTCGCCGCTGATCATCTTTGAGGATGCCGACATCGACAATGCCGTCAGCGCCGCGATCAATGCCAATTTCTATTCGACCGGGCAGATCTGCTCCAATGGTACGCGCGTCTTCGTGCACCGCGATATCAGGGCCGATTTCGTGGCACGGCTGGTCAACCGCACCAAGCAGGCAATACTGGGCGATCCGCTCGATCCGGCCACCCAGATCGGGCCGATGGTTACCGCGGCACAACGCGACAAGGTGCTCGACTATATCAGGATCGGCCAGGCCGAAGGCGCGGTGCTGGCCCTGGGTGGCGGCGTGCCGCAGGGAGAGCAGTTTGCCAAGGCGAACTATATCGAGCCAACGGTGTTTGATGGCGTCACCGATGACATGACCATCGCGCGGGAGGAAATTTTTGGCCCGGTGCTGTCAGTGCTCGATTTCAGCAATGAGGCTGAGGTGATTGCCCGCGCCAATGCCACCGCGTTCGGGCTGGCAGCGGGTGTTTTTACCCGCGACCTGCAGCGCGGGCACCGCGTGGTGGCCCAGCTCCAGGCGGGCACGTGCTGGATCAACACCTATAACCTGACGCCGGTCGAGGCGCCCTTTGGTGGCGTCAAAATGTCCGGTGTGGGCCGCGAAAATTCGCGTGCGGCCATCGAGCACTATTCCCAGATCAAGTCGGTCTATGTCGCCATGGGCGATGTCGAGGCGCCTTACTGACACTCCAGCAAGCGCCCCTCGGGCGCGGCAAGGATACTTCAATGCAAGCAGATTTTGTCATCATCGGCTCGGGTTCGGCCGGTTCCGCCATGGCAGCGCGGCTGAGCGAAAGCGGCCAGCACTCGGTCATCGTGCTCGAATATGGCGGCACCGATCTCGGTCCGTTGATCCAGATGCCGGCGGCATTGAGCTATCCGATGAACATGGCGCGCTATGACTGGGGCTTCAAAAGCCAGCCCGAGCCGCATCTGGGCGGCCGGACCCTCGTGGTGCCGCGCGGCAAGGTGGTGGGCGGCTCGTCCTCGATCAATGGCATGGTCTATGTGCGTGGCCACGCCCGCGACTATGACACCTGGGCCCAGAGTGGCGCCCGGGGCTGGAGCTATGCCGATGTGCTGCCCTATTTCAAGCGCATGGAACACTGGCACGACGGCGGCCATGGCGGCGATCCGCAGTGGCGCGGCCAGGATGGCCCGCTGCATGTGACGCGCGGCAAGCGCGACAACCCGCTGTTCAAGGCCTTTGTCGACGCCGGTGAACAGGCCGGGTTCGAGCGTACCGACGACTATAATGGCGAAAAGCAGGAGGGCTTCGGCCCGATGGAGCAGACGGTCTGGAAGGGCCGCCGCTGGTCTACCGCCAATGCCTATCTCAAGCCGGCGCTGAAACGTCCCAATCTCGACCTGGTCAAGTGCTTTGCCCGCAAGGTGGTGATCGAGCAGGGCCGGGCGGTCGGGGTGGAGATTGAGCGCGGCGGTCGGATCGAGATCGTCCGCGCCAAGCGCGAGGTGATCATTGCCGCCTCCTCGATCAACTCGCCCAAGCTGCTGATGCTCTCGGGCATCGGGCCGGCAGCCCATCTGGCCGAGCACGGCATCGCTGTCGTGGCCGACCGGCCGGGCGTCGGGCAGAACCTGCAGGATCATCTCGAACTCTATATCCAGCAGGCCTCGACCAAGCCCATCACGCTCTACAAGCACTGGAACCTGTGGGGCAAGGCGCTGGCGGGCGCGCAATGGCTGTTCTTCAAGAACGGTCTGGGCGCCTCCAACCAGTTCGAAAGCGCCGGCTTCATCCGCTCCAAGGCGGGCGTGGAATATCCCGACATCCAGTTCCATTTCCTGCCCATCGCGGTGCGCTATGACGGCAAGGCGGCAGCGGAGGGCCACGGCTTCCAGGCCCATGTGGGGCCCATGCGCTCGGCCTCGCGCGGCGCGGTGACGCTGGCATCATCCGATCCCAAGGCCGCGCCGTCGATCCTGTTCAACTATATGTCGGCCCCCAAGGACTGGGCCGATTTCCGCCATTGCATCCGCGTGACCCGCCAGATTTTCGGGCAAGCGGCCTTTGACGACTACCGGGGCAAGGAGATATTGCCCGGTGCCGCCGCCCAGACCGACGCCGAGCTGGACGCCCATATCCGCGAGCATGCCGAAAGCGCCTATCATCCCTGCGGCACCTGCCGCATGGGCGCGGCCGACGATAGTGCCGCGGTGGTGGATGAACAGTGCCGTGTCATCGGCGTCGATGGCCTGCGCGTCGCCGACAGTTCGATCTTCCCCACCATTCCGAACGGCAATCTCAATGCGCCATCCATCATGGTGGGCGAGAAGGCTGCCGATCACATCCTGGGCCAGGGCATGCTGCCGGCCCAGCAGGCCGAGCCCTGGATCAATCCGCGCTGGCGAAGCGCCGACCGCTAGCATTCGGCGCGCCTGAGACTTCGGTCCACTCCAAGGGAGAACATAGGTCTCCCTGACACCTGCCTTGCTGCCAAAGAGGCAGTCATTGGAGCTGCCCCAACCGGTCGGGCCCAACACAATTGGGCTGAAGCGAGCATGCATTGATCAAGCGAAAGCGACACTCGCCAAAGAGCCATCGTCGACGAAACACGTACGAAAACCCTGAACGACCAATGACAGCTTCCAGGACCAGAGAACGTCACCGCGGATGACCGCAATGGGGTCGTTTAAGGACTGACAAGCTTCAACTTCGTCGATCAAACGTAGCGTTAAGCACCGCGGTACAGACCTACTTGTCATAATCTTCGATGAGGCGCGAAAGCGTGCTGCGGAGGAGTGCGCTCATGATCGGGTTGCTGTTCGCCTAGTACCACACCAAGCCTTAGGCCTATTGGTTTTGGGCTGGGGAACGGGCAATATGAGTTAACTCGGCCATGGCCCAAATTTCGGCCTGCATCATGAGCTTGCATTCGTCCGCGTCCATCATCCTTAAGGGGAAACGGGCGACGTGTTCCGAGCCAACCCGAAAAATCGCATTGGCCGTACCGGCGGTGTCCAAGGCGACAATGTCTTGGTGACGAAGTTGGGGGAATTGGTCAGCGATCAGGAGACCAACGAGCCTCGAGTCTGCCTTTATCTGCTCACTATGCATCTCTCACCCTCAGATCTGTCACCCGTCAAGCGTTGATTGATGAGTGCTTCCAAGTGGTGTTGCAACCTTTGGCACCGGCCGAAATGGGTCGATGTCTGGCAGTCGTTTTGATGTTGAACGAGCAACCTAGTCGGCGAGCTTGAAAAGCAGCGCTGTCTGCAGCTTGCTTGGGTCTGGCTCAATGAAGGGATTGTTGTCGTGCACCTCCAACCGGCAAGCAAAGCTTTCATGGAAGGGCCGGGCATTTCCACCACGCCCGGCCCCGAGTCCTGACCTCTCTATAGCGTCAGTCAACCTGGTTCGCTAAACAGGTCGACCGCGAAGCCGGCCTGTTCGAAGATATGGTCGCGGCTGGCCGTGAGTTCGCTGCTCAGGCGCTCGAGGTCGAAGCCGATGAGCTGGCCGCGCCACTTCTTGACCTGGCCATTGACCAGCACGGTGTCGACATTGCTGCGCTCCATCAGCGTGACCACGGCACCGGCGACATTGTTGAGCGGCGTCACATTGATCGCCTGGGCGTCGAGCAACACGATGTCGGCGGCCTTGCCCGGCGTCAGGCTGCCCGTGACCTTGCCTAGCTTGAGGCCCTCGGCCCCGGCAATGGTAGCGTGGCGGATGGCGTCCATTGGTTGCATCAGTTCGGGGAAATCAGCCTTGCCCTCTAGCGCCGCCGCATTGGCGAACATGCGCTGCAGGGTGATGAGGCCACGCATCTGGGTGAACATGTCGGCGCTCATGGTGCATTCGACATCGGAGGACAGCGACAGCCCCATGCCGCGGTCGAGCGCGGTCTGGATGGGCGGCGTGCCATGGCGCATATGCATCTCGATCGGCACGGCCAGCGAAACATGGGCGCCGGCATCGGCGGCATAGTTCCAGCCGGCCTCGGACATCCCGGTCATGTGGATGAAGATATTGTCGTCTGCAAACCAGCCGGCGGCGCCCAGCTCGTCAAAGGTGGGCTGCATGCCGAAGGTGCCCACCACGTGCAACGCAATGGGCAGGCCAAGCTCGCGACCGATCTGCCAGGCCTTTTCATAGCCGGGCAGGTAGATTTCCCCGCCCATGACCATGGTGGTCAGCTGGTCGTCGGAGGCAAAATACTGCTCGCGGATGCGACGCGCATCGTCGGGATAGCGCGCCGCTTCGCCCCAGCCCTCGAAATAGCCGAACACGCCGCGGCGGCCAGCATCGCGCAGACCCTCGATGGCGGCGTCGGAATGCTCGGGGCTGTGGTGGATCTGGCTGACATCCATCACGGTCGTGACGCCCGCATCGAGCTGGGCAAGGCCGCCAAACAGCTCGTTGATGTAGACGTCGCGCGGCCGGTAGGCCATCGAGAATTTCTGCAGCACCGTGTCGTAGTAATTGGTCGCGTTGGCCGGGCGGCCGTCATTGATCAGGATGCCGTGCGCCAGCTGGCTGCGCAAAGCCGTCTCGAACTGGTGATGGTGGGTGTCGATGAAGCCGGGCATGACGACCTTGCCGCTGGCATCGATCACGACGGCATCGGGCGCCTCGATGCTAGCGGCCACCTCAAGAATGCGGCCATTTTCGATCAGCACGTCGCCGACCGGGAAATTGCCCACGGCGTCATCCACCGACAGCACGATGCCGCCCCTGATCAGGGTCTTGCGGCCCGGCGCGCCAATGCCCTCGGGCAGCGTCGACAGCGCCGTCTCCTGTGCGGCGGCGCCCCTGGTCAGCAGCACGCTGGCCGCCAGCACGGCGCCACTGAGGGCCGTACCAGTCAGCACGTCGCGTCGCGTCGGACACGGCAGGCCGGGTTGGGTTGAATCACAAAGTCTGCACATGGTTTCCTCCCTGTGTGCGCAGCGCCTATCTCACTCCTGGCGACGTCCGACGGCTCCTCCTGCCGGGCGTCGATACTGGTGCAGAGGCGCGCGCTGTGTTCAGCGTCGCGCACCCCGTTGCAGCCTCAGCTTTCGACGCTGGGATAGTCCTTGCCCGTCCAGTGCCCGACCTTCTTGGCAAATTCGCGCTGGAAGGCGAGCGGGCCGTTTTCCTTCATGAAAGGCTCGTCATAAATGCCGATGAACAGCGTCAGGTTGAGGAAGAAATGCGCGCCCATCTCGAACAGGGCGACGAAATCATGCTCGACCAGCGCGCGGCGCTCGGCATCGGTCAGACTGTGCACGGTGGACAGTTCGACCTCGTTGAGCCGGGGGCCGATCGACTGCTCCCAGGTAGCGACGAAATTGCTGGCATCCTCGGCATAGCGCTTGAGGTAATCGGGATTGCGGTCGACCTGATAGAGGAACTTGTTGACGTAATACCGGCTCATGCTGCCTGCTCCTCTGCCGCGCTGCGGGGATACCAGGTGACATAGGCTTCCATGGTGTGGAACAGGTCGAGGAAGTCGACATAGTCGGCCGGCTGCGGGCCGGCGACGCCCATCATCAGGATGAAGTTGAGAAAGCCATGCGTGGCATTGCCGCTCTTGGCCATGGTCTCATGCGTGACGCTGTCGAGAATGGCGTCGATATCGCCGGTGCGGAACCATTCCAGCGCCTGGCGGTCGAACACCGGATCGGGCCCTGTCTCCATGAACTGCCGCGGCCCGCCCAGTTCGAGCGACAGATGGCCGGTGCCGATGGCTGCCACCCGCTTGTCGGAGGGAAAGGCATCGATGGCTTTGCGGATGGCCCGGCCCAGATCGTAGAAGCGGCGCGGCGAGGGCAGGGGCGGCGCGAAGATATTGGTATAGATCGGCACTACCGGCAGGTCATTGTCGGGCCGCACGGTGATGATCGGGCAGATAATGGAATGATCGATCTTGAGTTCGTTGGAAAAGGCCAGATCGAAGCCCTGATTCATCAGATTGCCATGCATGAAGCGCGACATCTCCAGATCGCCCTCCAGCACATATTTGGGAATGCCGAACTCACGCTCCTCATTCCAGAAGGTCGCGTCATAGCGCTCGGCCTTGCCGATCAGGAACTGCGGGCAATTGTCGAGGAAGATCTGGTGAAAATGGTCCGATCCGATCATCACCAGGACGTCCGGCTTGGCCTTGCTCAGGGTTTCCCGATAGGCCTCGACCTTGCGCTTCCACTCGGGCGCCTGGGGCATCTGCTGCTCGGGCGGGGCGGTGGTGGCCCTGAGATAAAACGGGTGGTGTGTTGACGCCAGCGTGGCAACGAGTTCAGCCAATGGAGGTCCTCCTTAGTTTTGCGTCAGCGCGCGCCGGGCAATGGTCTATGGGTGCGGTGACGACGAAATCTATGCCCTAGGGGCCCATGATGGATTGCAGGATCGGGTAACGGATGATCGCCTCCCCGATACGGGCTGCTGCGCCCTGCAGCGTCGGCAGCCGTTCGGCGATCAGTTTTTCGGGGGTTACCATGCCGGTATAGCCCGAGGTATTGAGGGCCGCGACCGTGCGGCCGTCCGGCCCCAGGATGGCGACACCCAAAGCGGTGATGCCGTAGTCGAGCTGATCGACGGTGGTGGAATAGCCGTCCGCACGAACGGCCAGAATGAGGTCGCGCAGCGCCGCGACATCGGTCACCGTCTTTGAGGTGAGCGCTTCGGGCTGCACCCGCGCCAGATAGGCGTCGAGGGCGTCGTCGGCCAGGCCCGCCAGCAACACCCGCCCCAGCGAGGTAGCATAAGCCGGATAATGCGCGCCGATGGTCGCCGTGGCGCGGCGCGCCCGCTGCACCGAACTATGGGCAATGTAGATGACATCATCGCCACTCAGCGTGCCGATCGAGGAGGCATCACCGAACTGCTCGACGAGCGTCCGCAGGTCGGGTTGCAGCACCTCGCCAATGCCGACCGAAAAGAACAGCGCCGAGCCCAGGGTCAGGACCTTGGGACGCAGGTGGAAGCGCCTTCCGGTCTGGCCGACATAGCCCAGCGCCTGCAGCGTAATCAGGCTGCGCCGCGCCGCTGCCGGGCTCAGTCCGACCCGTCGGGCGATGTCGCTCAGCGTCATTTCGGGATGGGCGGCGTCAAAGCTTTCCAGGATGCCGATGCCTTTGGCCAGCGCCTCGACGAATTCGGGCGGCCTGGCATCAGGCTGGTCGTGTTCAAGCGCGGGGGCCGGAGCCATTCTCACCTCGGACAGGATCGTAACTTGACGTTAGCCTAAGTCAGGGCTACGTTTTCGGCAAGAGCAATTATTTTCGGTATGCGAAAATTTGGGAGTGACGATGCGGATCGGCAAGCAGGACAATGCCCACACGGCGATCGCCACTTCGGACGCGGATTCCATCACCATCCGCGGCGAAGACCTGTGCGCCGACCTGATCGGCAAGATCAATTTCACCGACTATTTCTGGCTGCTGGTGCTGGGTGAGCGCTGCACTGCCGCGCAGCGCCAGATGCTCGATGCCTGCCTGGTGGCCATTGCCGAGCATGGCCTGGTCCCTTCGGTACAGGCGGCGCGCATGACCCTGGCTGCCGGCCCCGAAGCCTGGCAAGGCGCCATGGCGGCGGGCCTGCTGGGCATGGGCAGCGTGGTCGCCGGCAGCTCGGAGACAGCCGGGCTCTATCTCGACGAAATCCTGCAGCAGGCCAGCCGTGAGGGAAGCGACGTCGAAACGGCCACCAAGGCCAGCCTGGCCGCGCTCAAGGCCGCCAAGAAAAAGGTGCCCGGGCTCGGTCACCCGCAGCATAGCGGCGGCGACCCCCGGGCCAACCGCCTGCTCGAGCTGGCCGACGAACTAGGCATTTCGGGCCGCTATGTAGAGGTCCTGCGCATTCTGGCCGAACATGCCCCCGGTATTATCGAGCGGCCGCTGCCCATCAACGTGTCGGGAGCTATCCCCGCCGTGATGCTCGATGCCGGCTGGCCGCTGGGCGCGCTCAAGGCGGTGCCGCTGCTGGCACGCACAGCCGGTCTGTCGGCCCATCTGTTCGAGGAATCCATGCGCTCGATCGGCTTCATCATGAGCAATCAGGCGGACCTCGCCATTGCCTATGACGGCAAGCTGTCCGGCAGAGAAAGCAAGACCCGCTAAGCGGGCGAGGGAGAATTGCGGTGAAGATACTCAAAAGTGTGCGCGTGATCGAACTGGGCACCTATATTACCGGCCCCGCCGCCGGCATGCACCTGGCCGATCTGGGTGCCGATGTCATCAAGGTCGAGCGGCCCGGCACCGGTGATCCCTTCCGCGCCTTCAAGGGCGGGCTCTATTCGCCGCACTACCAGACCTACAATCGCAACAAACGCTCGATCGCGCTGGACACCAAGCAGGCGGACGACCTGGCGGTGTTTCACGACCTGATCCGTTCGGCCGATGTGTTCATCCAGAATTTCCGGCCCGGCGTAGCCGAAAAGCTCGGCGCCGGCGAAGACGAGCTGCGCCAGATCAATCCGTCGCTGATCTATTGCGCCATTTCCGGCCTCGGCAATACCGGCCCGGCCAGCCACCGACCGGTCTATGATACCGTCGCCCAGGCCGCCAGCGGCTATCTGCGCCTGCTGACGCCGCCGGAGCAGCCCCGCGTCATCGGACCGGCCATCGCCGATTCCATTACCGGGCAGTATGCCGCCATGGCGATCCTGGCGGCCCTGCTCGAACGCGCCAAGGGCGGCCCGGGCCGCCGCATCGATATTTCGATGCTCGAGGCAATGACCCATTTCAACCTCGACAGCTTCACCCACTACTATTCTGCCGGCGAAGTCATGGGACCACTGTCGCGGCCCGTCGTGTCGCAATCCTATACATTCGAGTGCGCCGATGGCGCCTGGATCGCCTTCCATCTGTCGTCCCCAACCAAGTTCTGGGACGCCCTGCTTGCGGCCACCGACCAGCGCCAGCTCAATGAGGACCCGCGATTTGGCGAACGGCTGGCCCGCATCCAGCATCAGGACGAACTGATCGACGTCTTTACCCCGATCTTCAAACAGAAAAGCCGCGCCGCATGGTGCGAACTGCTTGATGCGCATGAAGTGCCGTTTTCGCCGGCCTATGACGCCAATGAGGCGCTCGAGGACCCACAGGCGCAGCACCTGCAGATCAAGGTCTCGGCTGAGCATCCGGAAATGGGCACCTTCACCACGGTCCGCGCGCCTTACAATTTCGATGGTGAGCCCGAGCTCGACATCTTGCCACCGCCGACGCTCGACGAGCAAGGCGCCGAAATCCGCGCCGAACTGACCAGGAAACAATCCAGCCAGGCGGCCCGACAGGGGAGGAATTCATGAGTGACGACCAGGCACTGAAAACGGTGCCGGCACAGGATGTCCGGGCCGCTTCGAGCGGCATGCTGCAAATGCAGCTGTTTGCCATCTTCACCAGCCCGAGCAACGGGCTGGGCCCGGTTTTCGCGCAGATGGAGGAGCATTTGCAGTTCCAGATGAGCTTGGAGAAGCAGGGCATAATGTTTGCCGCCGGACCGCTCTGGACCGACGACGAACGCTCCTGGGAGGGGGAGGGCATGGTCATCATCCGGGCTGAATCGGCAGAGGCGGCCCGGGCGATCGCCGAGCAGGATCCCATGCATCGCTCCGGCGCCCGCACGTTCCGCGTGCGGCCATGGATGGTCAACGAAGGTTCCATGACGGTGCGCGTCGACTTCTCGTCGCGGAGTTTCAACTTCAACTAAATCGCTTCAAGGGAGGAATACAATGAAAGCGTTTCTAGCCATACTGACTACAGCAGCCCTGGCGCTGCCGGCGGGTGTTTCCGCACAGGAACAGATCAGTCTGACGGTGGCCTCGAGCCATCCGACCGTCGTGCCGTGGGTGGGCATGATCCAGACCCATTTCATGGCGCGGACCGACGAGATCCTGGCCGAGACCGGCGCCTATCAGATCAACTGGAACGAGGCCTTTGGCGGCCAGCTCTACAAGGCCAATGCCACCCTGTCCTCAGTCGAAGATGGCATCACCGATATCGGCTGGGTATTTTCCTTCCTCGAGCCGGCCCAGTTGCCGCTCAGTCAGGTGTCGACCAATACGCCCTTCGCGGTGACCGACGTGCCGGCTCTGCTCGAGGTCATCGACGAGCTGCTGGTCAGCAACGAGGCCTTCAAGGCCGAGTGGGAGGATCACAACGTCAAGGTGCTCGGCCTGACCGCCACCGACCTCTATGACATCTATACCAAGGAGCCACTTGAAGGCATTGCCGACATCTCCGGCATGAAGCTGTCGGCCCCCGGCGTGCTGGGCAGCTGGCTGCGCGGTACCGGCGCCAACGCCGTCGACGGCGCCCTGACCACGTTCTACACCGATGTGCAGACCGGCGTGTCCGACGGCGCGCTGAGCCTGGCGCTCGGCGTGCTGCCGATCAAGCTTTACGAAGTCGCCCCCTATATCAACCGCTTTGACGCAGCGGCGGCCTTCTCGGGCGCCATCGCGATCAATATGGACACCTGGGAAACCCTGCCCGAAGAAGTGCAGGCGGCGATGATCGAGGCCGGCAAGTACTATACGCAAAGTCACGGCCAGCAGATGGTCGAGCTGCATGAAGTCGCTCTCAATACGATGGTCGAACAAGGTGCCAACCAGAACCCCAAGGTGACCATCGTCAACATGCCTGCAGAAGAGCGCCAGAAGTGGGTCGACCTGCTGCCCAACCTGGCTGGCGAATGGGCGACCCCGCTCGAAGCCCAGGGCGTCCCTGCCGTCGAGTTCGTCAAGCAGTACATGGCCGCCTTGCGCGCCAAGGGTGTAGAGCCCTCGCGCGCCTGGGACGAAGAACTCTAGGTCCAGGCGCACCATGTCAGACAAGCCCGCAATCGGTGTCCCCTCAGGGGGGCACCACCATCCCGTCTATCGGATATGGACCCTGGCCGTGGATGGCCTGGCCGCTCTCGCCACTGCCTTCATCGCCGTGCTGATGATCGTCATCTGCGCCGATATCGTGGTCCGCAACGGCTTTGGGGGCTCGCTGCCACTGGTTTCCGAACTTGGCGCCATGATGGTCGTTCTGATCGTGGCGCTGCAACTGCCCAGCGCCATAAGGGCGGGGCGTCTCGCCCAGGTGGAAATGGTCATCGGTGCCCTCGAGGTCAGCCAGCCCCGCCTGGCCGGCCTGCTCAATGCCCTGTTCTGCCTCGCCGGCGCCGTGATTCTGGGCCTGATCGCCTGGGCCTCTTTCGGCATTTTCAGCGGCGATTGGGCCTCGGGTGACTTCATCGGCATTCCGGGCCTGGGCACCTTGCCGACCTGGCCGTTCCGCGGCCTGATCACCCTCGGCATGAGCGTGGCGGCCGCCGAATTTCTGTTCAAGGCGCTCCGCTATCTCCATGCATCCTTCTTCTCCGGGAAAGGGCCGTCATGAGCCCCATCGACATCGGCTGGCTATCCATCGGCGCGCTGATCGTGCTGATCGTGGTTGGCATGCCCATTGGCGTCAGCATGCTGGTGACCTCCTTTGTCAGCGTGATGTTCATCCGCAGCGACATGGTGGCCGTCCGCATGCTTGGCCAGGTGGCCAATGACTCGCTCGAAGAATATCTCTATGCCGTGGTGCCGCTCTTCGTGCTGATGGGGCTGCTGGTCACCGCTTCAGGGGTGGGTCGCGACACCTTCGACGTGTTCCAGCGCCTGCTGCGTCGCTTCACGGCCGGGCTGGGCCAGGCAACCGTTTTCGCCAATGCCGTCTTTGCCGCCATTACCGGCATCTCCATTGCCTCGGCGACGGTGTTTTCCCGCGTCGCCGTTCCCGAAATGATCCGGCACGGCTATACGCGCAAATTCGCCACCGGCGTGGTGGCCGGCTCGTCGGTGCTGGGCATGCTGATCCCGCCCTCGCTGCTGTTCATCGTCTATGCGGTGCAGGCCGAGCAATCGGTGGGGCGCATGTTCCTGGCCGGAATCGGCCCGGGTTTTGTACTGGCGATCATGTTCTGCGCCACCATCTATGTGCTGGCCAAAACGCAGCCGAAATTCGTCTTTGACGCCGAGCAGCCCCTGGTCGAGCAGGAACCCATCAATGCCTGGGCCATCTTGCGCATGGCGACCCCGATCGTTGCCCTCATCGCCCTGGTGCTGGGCGGACTGTATGGCGGACTGTTCAATCCCACCGAGGCCGGGGCCGCCGGCGCCGCGGGGGCCTTGGTCATCGCGCTGTTGCGCCGCTCGCTCAACCGCCGCACCTTCTGGAAGCTGCTGGTGGAAACCGGGCAGATCACCGTCTCGGTATTGTTCCTGATCCTGGCGGCGAGCTTTTTCTCGCGCATGCTGGCGCTGTCAGGCATGCCAAATGCGCTGGCGGTGTTCCTGCTCGACGGGCCGATCGGACCCTGGGGCTTCCTGCTGGCCTATATCGCGCTGGTGATCATTCTGGGTTTCCTGATCGATTCCATCTCGATCATGCTGATCATGCTGCCAATCGCCTTGCCGGTGGCCTCTGCTGCCGGGTTCGACCTGATCTGGTTCGGCGTCATCACCATCATCGCCATCGAGATCGGCCTGCTGACGCCGCCCTTCGGGCTGTCGGTCTATACGATCAAGGCGGCGCTCGGTGATCCTGATCTCAAGGTCGGGGAAATCTTCCGGGGTGCCTTCCCCTTCGTCATCGCCATGTTCGTCACCATTGCCATCATCGTGGCCTTCCCGCTGATCGCCACCTGGCTGCCAAGACTATGAAAGTAGCGACCGTGAACTCAAAGACGGAGCCCATGCCGAAAATCCTGATCATGGTCGGCAGCCTGCGTGCTGCGTCCGCATCCAAAGCCACGGCACAATCTCTCGCCGAGCGCCTGCAGGGTGATGCCGATTTCCACTTCGCGGAGATCGGCACTCTACCGTACTACAATGCGGACCTGATTGATGATCCAAGCGTCCATGCTTTGCTCGAAGCGATCAGATCGGCGGACGGCGTGGTCTTTGTGACCCCGGAATACAATTATTCGATCCCCGGCGTGCTCAAGAACGCCATCGATTGGGCGTCGCGTCCGGCCTACAACTCGGTATTCCTGAACAAAGCCTGCTTCGTCATATCCGTGTCAGGTGGTGCGTTGGGGGGCGTTCGGGCCCAGAGCCATTTGAAATACATCCTCAATGGCATGCTCGCCACGGTGTTCCCCTCGCTTGAGGTCGTCGTTCCCTTTGCCAACGACAAGACAAGCGAAGGACGTATGACCGACGAGACTATCCTGTCGTTCGGCACCGCGCGATTGACTGCTTTCTTGGCCTTCGTCCGAGGGCAGGCCGCCTAAAACCACAATCAGGCTGTGCCAATACGTTCACGGATGCGTCAGTCTGAAGGTCCGGTTTCCGGGTCGCGAGCGCCAAAAGCGGCCAGTCCGCTATCGGCCCGTTTCAGCCACTAACCAGGATCCGGGCAACGGCAAGAAGGGGGCCGATAGCGCACTGGCAGCTTTTGGATGGGCCATGAGCACAAACGGACATGGCCTGCTGGCAGATTTAAGGACGGAGTGCGGCCGACAGCAACGAGTTGCGAAAGCTGCCGGGCGGTGCGCACCTGAATGGGTTGTTCGAGAACACTATTTTCAGGTCACGCAACCGCTGCCGTCATCCCCTCTGGCGTTTGACTAAAACGAACTGAACAGCGCCTTTTGGGCGATCTTGAGGGCGCCGATGGCGTCGTGCCGGCTTTGCGCTTCTTTGAGAGCCTCGATATCAAGAATGCCAAGCCCGCGGTCCGCGGCCTTGAGGAAGTCTATGGCGTGGTTGGCAGTTGCCACGCTGTCCTCCCGGAACGGAAACTGGTCAAGCTGCCAGACGCCTTCCCAATTGTTCTTGCGCAATGTGTAGAAGAACTCGAACAGCTCGATCGGATGCAGGCTACCCGCCACCAGATCATCGTCCCAGGAGCGATAATTGTCGTTCACGTCCATGCCGAACAGCCGCCCATAATCGATGGCCATCTGGGCAGAATCTGCAGGCGACTCGCCGCCGAACAGGGCATGGCCGAAATCGAGCAGGATGCCGACATTGGGCAGGCCGATCTTCTCGATGCCAAGCAGGGTGCGGGCCAGGGAGTCAAAGCTCATATGCACCCGTGGTTCACGCGGCTTGTATTCGATGACGAATTTGAGGTCCGGGTTTTCACTGGCGAGCCGGCCCACGCCGTCGAGAGAATTCTTCCAGAGCGCACCGTGATCCACCTGGAAGGGATAATCCCAGCCATCCTGCCCCGGCCATAGCTTGACGTAGTCAGCGCCAAAAAAGCGAACCTGCTCAGCGGCGTCGGTGATCAGTTCATGGGCAAGACGGCGCACGCCAGCATCTGGATTGGTGAATGAGCCCTTGGCGAACTGGCGGGTATATATCTCGGGGGTAATGCCGATCACGCCCAGCGAGTTGCGATCCAGTGCCGTTTTGATCTGCTCCTTGGTGAAGTCGCCGCCGAAATAGGGATAGTTGATATCGACAACCGACAGATCCTTGACCTGCCCGGCCAGATCGATTGCATCGATCACGCTGCGCGGCGGGCCGTAGCCGTCGGTGGCGTAGCGATCGACATAGGTGGCGAAATGCCAGATGCCGGCGCCGAAACGGAGTGTGCTCATAGGTGGTCTCCTTGACTACTGTGTCAGTGTTTGGCGGATGGCGATCTGCCAGCGACGCTGGAGACCGGCTCGCGCTTCGTTGTCGATATGCGGTCGATAGCTTGTACCCTGCTCGGCCATGCTTGTGGCCATGCCCAGGCCTTCAAAGGCCAGCGCTGCGGCCCCCAGCGCACTGACTTCGGGCGCCATGCTCGCCAGGACCGGGCGATCAAGCAGATCGGCCTGAAATTGCATCAACACGCCATTTTGCGACGCTCCTCCATCGGCCCGAAGTACCTCAAGGTCGACACCGAGGTCCTGCTGCATGGCTGTGAAAACATCTGCCACCTGGAAGGCCATGGCCTCGATTGCAGCGCGCGCCAAATGCGCCGGCTTGGTTCCCAGGGACATGCCGGTCAAGGTGCCGCGCGCATCGCTGCACCAGTGCGGTGCGCCTAATCCCACCAGAGCGGGCACGAAGGTCACGCCATTGCTGTCCGCGACCGTGCCGGCCAAGGCTGCCAGGGCAGCTGCATCGGGTAACCCCAGCATTTCCGCCATGAAGGCAGCCGACTGGCCCGAGACCGAGATATTGCCTTCGAGCGCATGAACAACACCGGCGCTGGTGCTCCAGGCAATGGTGCCAGAAAGGCCATGGCTGGAGCCGATGCGCTCGGGCGTCAGGGTCATCAGAGAGGTGCCGGTGCCGTAGGTTGCCTTGGCCATGCCCGGCGAGCGAATGCCATGGCCGAACAATGCCGCATGGGAGTCGCCCACCATGGCCCGAACGGGAATGCCCGCCGGCAATGCCGTGGCGCCACGCACCGTCTTGCCAAACTCGGAATTCGAGGCGCGCACGTCGGCCATCATGGCCAATGGCACCCTGAACAGCGCGGCCAGTTCGTCATCCCATTGCAACGTTCGGGTATTGAACAATTGCGTGCGCGAGGCATTGGAATGGTCGGTGGCATGGACAGTGCCGCCGGTCAGTTGCCAGAGCAGCCAGCTGTCAACCGTGCCGGCGCGCAGCTCGCCGGCTTCGGCGCGTTGACGCGCACCCGGAACGGAGTCGATCAGCCAGGCGATCTTGGCGGCCGGAAACAGCGGATCGAGCGAGAGACCGGTGCGCTGCTGGACGGCATCGCCGTGACCGTCAGAACGCAGCTTGTTGCAAATCTCGGCCGTGCGCCGGCATTGCCAGACAATACAGGGCCCGATGGGCTCCCCGCTGGCAGCATCCCAGACCACCACCGACTCGCGCTGGTTGGAAATGGCGATGCTGGCAATGGCGGCACCATCGGCATTGTCCAGCAGCTGCGCGATGGCCGAATGAACCCCGGCCCACAGCGCCACCGCCGATTGCTCGGCCCAGCCGGCACGCGGGTAGCTGACGGTATTGGCAATGGACGCGCGATGCACGATCTGCCCGTCTGCCGACACCAGCAAAGCCTTGGTATTGGTGGTGCCCTGGTCGATTGCCAGGATGAGCGGAGCCGACATTACCCGGCCTTGCGGGCGATGGTGGCACGCACCTTGTCGGCGATGCCAGGGGCGGTCAGGCCGAAATGCTCCATCAGGAATGCTGCGGAACCGGTGGGCGCAAAACCGGGGAAACCCATGATACCCATTGGCACCGGCCTGGTGGTAGCCAGCACTTCGGCAACGGCGCCGCCAAGACCGCCGCGGATATTGTGTTCCTCCACGGTCACCACGGCGCCCGTTTCAGCGGCAGCGACGATCGCGGCGTCGTCCAGCGGGCTGATGGACGACATATTGATCACACGTGCATTGATGTTTTCGGCAGCCAGGATATCGGCGGCCGCCAAGGCGCGGTGGACCATGACACCATTGGCGATGATGGCGATGTCGTCACCCTGGCGCAAAATCTCGGCCTTGCCGATCTCGAAGGTGGTGTTGTCGCGCTTGAGCTCGGGCACCGGCATGCGGCTGATGCGGATGAAGACCGGGCCGTCATGACGCGCGGCGAACCGCACCGCCTCTGCCGTTTCCCAGGGGTCGGCGGGAACAATGATGGTCAGGTTGGTCAGCGGGCGGAGCCAGGCCATATCCTCAATGGAATGGTGGGTCGGCCCGAGTTCGCCATAAGCCACGCCGCTCGAAATGCCGCACAGCTTCACATTGGCGTTGGAATAGGCCACGTCCGCCTTGATCTGTTCCAGCGAACGGCCGGTCAAGAAGCAGGCTGCGCCGGAAACAAAAGGAATCTTGCCACCATTGGCCAGGCCGGCGCCGACACCGATCATGTTCTGCTCGGCAATACCCACATTGACCAGTCGCTCGGGCCAACGCTTCATGAAGCCGCCGAGCTTTGACGAACCGACACTGTCATTGACCACGGCAACGACGCGGTTGTCGTCGGCGGCCAGTTCTTCGACGGTCCTGGAAAAGGCATCACGGCAATCAAACAGACCGGCGGCCTGCGGAGCGGGAGAAGCCATCAGACGAGTTCCTCCATGGCCAGCGCATATTGTTCGGCATTGGGCACGCCATGATGCCAGGCAACATTATCGTGCATATAGGAAACACCCTTGCCCTTGAAGGTATTGGCGATCACGCACAGCGGCTTGTCGCGCAAGGCCGGATCGGCCGAAAGTACCTCATGGATTGCCTGGGGGCTGTGGCCATCGACGATTTCGACCTGCCAGCCGAAAGCGCGCCATTTGTCATCCAGCGGATCGAGCGAGGCGGTGTCCTCGGTGCGGGCGCCCTGCTGCAGGCGATTGCGATCGATGATGACGGTCAGATTGGCCAGTTTGCGATGACCTGCCGTCATGGCGGCCTCCCAATTGCTGCCTTCCTGCAGTTCACCATCGCCGGTCAGCACGAAGGTGCGGAAGTCGGCGCGGTCAATCTGGCCGGCAATGGCGATGCCCGTGGCGACCGGCAGGCCATGGCCAAGGGGGCCGGTATTGGTCTCCACCCCGGGCAGATAGTTCCGGTTGGGATGGCCGTTCAGTTTGGACAGCGGCTGCATATAGCTCGCAAGGTCAGCTGCGGGAAAATATCCCGCTGCCGCCAGCACCGAATAGAAGGCGCCGGTGCAATGGCCCTTGCTCATGACGAAGCGGTCACGCGCCGGATCGTTGGGCCGGGCGGGGTCATGGCGCAATATGCCAAAATACAGCGTCGCCAGAATATCGGCCGAGGACAGGTCGCCACCGGGATGGCCCTGCCCGGCTTCATACACCATCTGCAGGCTGCGACGACGAATCCACAGCGCCTTTTCGGCAATGTTGTCGAACAGGTCAGTAGTTTGGTCGGGGCGTGCGAAAAGGGACAAGATGCAACCTCCTGACGGAGAAACGATGGAGCGGGCCGGGGCCCGTGGAACGACGACGGTCTGACCGTGGAGCGCGGAAGGGGCAAAGGGCCTGCCTAAGCTCTCCGCCTTCCCGTGGTCCGCCCCGGTGTCACCAGCGCAAGCTATGTCAGACGGATTGCGATACGCAACACGAAAATTATCGAATTATGCGTTTTGTTTTCGAGTTTCATCAGGTTGCAAATCGTGACCTGCTCGTGTTTGGTGTGATAAACGTAGCGCCAGCCGGTATTTTCCAGGGGATGGCGCCGCAGAAACAGCCCGCACTTTTCGACGTTTGTCATTGATTGCAGGTGGCATGCGCCTCTAATGGTTGCGAACAGGCAGACCCATCGGGTTGGGAGATCATCATGGCCGACAGCGCAAACCAGCCAGCCGATCGTACGCGGTCAGCACGGCGTCCACGCGCGGATGCATCCAAGGCCAATCTGCTGGCCGAACCGCGCCGGATGAAGATTCTGGAATGGCTGCAGGAAGAGGGGAGCGCGCGGGTGCGCGATCTGGCTGCCGCCTTCGGGGTTTCCGAGGCGACTGTCCGCCAGGATCTTGAGCGGCTGGAGCTCGACGGCCATGTCACCCGCGAGCATGGCGGGGCCTTCCTTCGGTCCGTGCCGGCGCAGGTGCAGTCCATGTCGCTGCAGCACATGGAGAATATCGACAGCAAGCGCAGCATCGGCGCCATGGCTGCCAGCATGGTGCATGACTACCAGTCGATCATCATCGACTCCGGCTCGACTACGACGACTCTGGCCAATAATCTTGTTTCCCGTCAGGGGCTTAATGTCGTCACCAATGCACTTAACATTGCGCTGCTGCTGGGCGCCAATCCCACCAATACGGTGCATATGCCGGCCGGTCAGTTCAAGGCGCCAACACTGTCGCTGAGCGGCGAGAAGTCAGGCGAGTTTTTTGAGGGTATCTTTGTCGAAACCCTGTTCCTGGCCACTGCCGGCATATCGTTCGAGGCCGGACTGACCTACCCGGCCCTTGGCGATATCTATGTCAAGAAAGCCATGATCAAGGCCGCATCCAAAGTGGTGCTGCTGGCCGATTCCAGCAAGATCGGGCGCACCTCCTTCTCCTCGCTGGGGCCGGTAAGCCTCGTTCATACCCTGATCACCGATTCTGGCATCACCAGTGCAGACCGGGCGCGCTTTGAGACGCTCGGCATCACCGTGATGATCGCCACCTAGCAAACCAGAAATCAGCAAAAGCCTGCAGCACGCCTTGGGGTGGGCGCAGAACTGCGCGCATCACAGGGATGATCGGCGAAAACCGAAAAGTCACCTTGACAGTAACAAGCCCTATTGCTCTATAAAGCTATCTATTCGAGAAAAATCGAAAGGGAGGACGAAAATGAACGTGAAGTTCAACAGTATTCTGCTCGGCGGCTTGGCATCGACCATGCTGATCGGCGCTGCAAATGCGCAGGATCTGACATTGTGGACGCTGAATTTCAGTTCGCAGGCATCCAATGACGCCATGGAAAAAATCGCCAGCGATTTTGAGGCGGCCAATCCGGGCGTCGATGTCGAGATCGTCACGCGCGGCACCGATGACCACAAGACGGCACTGCGGGTTGCCGCGGGCTCGGATCGTGGGCCCGACATCTATTTCAGCTGGGCCGGTCTGGGTCTGGGGGGCGAGTATATCAAGGCCGGTCTCAGCCTGCCGCTCGACACATATTACGACGAGTATAAGTGGGACGAGGAACTGGCGCCCTCCGCCGCATCGTTCTCGCGCATCTATGAAGGCGGCCGCCAGGGCGTGCCGTTCACCTTCAAGGGCGAGGCGCTGTATTACAACAAGGCGCTGTTCGAGAAGGCCGGCATTACCGACCTGCCCGCCAATTATGACGAACTGGTCGCCGATGCCGAAAAGCTCAAGGCCGCCGGCATCCCGGCCATCACCTTTGGCGGCACGGTCAACTGGCACGTCATGCGCCTGATGGACGTGATCCTGGAATCCACATGCGGTGCTGAGAAGCACGACGCACTGATGAACATGGAAGTCAGCTGGGCCAGCGAGTCCTGCGCCACGGACGCCTTTGTCGAACTCGACAAATGGTCCCAGAACTACATTCTGAGCCCGTTCATGGGCATCGATCAGGCCCAGTCGTTCAACCTGTTCCTTGCCGGTCGTGCGGCCATGATGCTGGAGGGTGACTGGCTGGTCGGTCAGCTGACCGAAGCGGGCAATATCGACGATTACGGTGTCTTTCCCTTCCCCACCGGAACCGATCGCCTCTATGGCTTTGCCGAATATCACTATATCAGCACCAAGAGCGAGAACCCCGATCTGGCGGCCAAGTTCCTGGATTACTTCATCTCCACGCCGGTGCAGCAGGCCACTCTGGGCCAGTTCAGCACCACCTCGATCAACAAGAACGTGGTGTATGAAAACCTCAGGCCGATCGACCAGAAATGGCTCGATATCTTCAACGACTACAGCGAAGTCTACATGAATGGCGATCAGGCCTTTCCGCTTGATGTGACCACCGAGTATTTTCGCGTGATCAATGAAGTGGCGAGCGGCAATACGGCCCCGGCCGATGCCGCTGCCCTGCTGCAGACCTTCATCGACAACCGCAGCTGATCCTCCCAAGGATGAACGGCCGGCATCCTGTCAGGAGCCGGCCGTTTCCGGGCCACTGGCCGACGACAGCGCCTGTGCGTAAGGAGCGTTCTGATGACGCCGAAGAGAGTTCTAGCCGATTCCCGGGCGCAAGCCGTGCTGCTGCTCGGGCCGGCTGTGATCATCTATGCCGTGTTTGCGCTCTATCCGATGGTGGATGTGGTCGTGCTCAGCTTCCAGAAATGGAATGGGCTCGACCCGGTCAGGCAGTTCGTCGGCACCAGCAATTACGTGGACATCTTTACCAAGGACCCGGTGTTCTGGGTGGCGTTCCGCAACACCATCATCTGGACCGTGCTGTCGGTGATTTTCCCGCCCATCATCGGCCTGTTACTGGCCCTGGGTCTCAACCAGCCGATTATGGGCCGCAACACGCTGCGGGCCATCTACTATCTGCCCGTCATCATTGCGCCCATCGCGGTGGCAACGATGTGGCGCTGGATGTATGACCCATTTTTCGGCCTCTTTGTGCAGGTGCTCAGCGCCGCGGGCCTGCAATCCTGGGTGCAGGACTGGCTGGGGAACCGCGATATAGCGCTCTACTCGGCTTTTGTTGCCCATGTCTGGCAGTCTGTCGGCTTTTCGATGGTGCTGTTCCTGGCTGGACTTCAGGGCGTCAACCGCACCCTGGTCGAGGCAGCGCGCATCGATGGCGCCGGCCGCTGGAACGTGTTCCGTTTTGTCACCTTGCCAGCGATCAAGACCACCATGACCATTGTGCTGGTGCTCTCGATCATTTCCTCGCTCAAGGCGTTCGACATCGTCTACGGCCTGACCGGGGGCGGCCCGGCGCAGTCCACCCAGATGCTTGCGCTATGGGCATTTACCCAATCGATGCAGATCTTTGACTTTGGGCGCGGCAGTGCAATCTCTGTTGTGCTTCTGCTCATCACGCTGGCCGTGGTCGTTCCCTATCTGCGCTGGACGCAAAAGCGTGAGGAGCTGGAGTAATGTCAGTGTCCACAATCGCCGACAAGCACACCCCTGTCATTGTCGAGGCGCCGCAGCGCGACTGGGTACTGATCGGCCTATGGCTCGCGCTCGCACTGGTGGCCGTCATCTGGATAGCGCCCTTTGTTTTCATCGTCTTTACCTCGCTCAAATCGACGGCGCAGGTGATGAATTCGAACGCGTTTTCGCCGCCGACCGATCCGCAATTCGCCAATTATGCCTCGGCATGGGCCCGTGGCCGGTTCAGCACCACCTTCTTCAACAGCGTCATCATCACCGTCATCAAGGTGCCCCTGGGGCTGATGATCTCGGCCATGGCGGCCTATGCGCTGGCCAAGATCGAGTTCAAGGGCAACAAGCTGCTGCTGCTGCTGATCCTGTTTGGTACCATGATCCCGTTCCAGGTCATGCTGGCGCCGCTCTTCACCCTGGTCAACGGGCTGCATCTGATTGACACCTATCCGGGCGTCATTCTGCCCTATCTGGCTTTTGGTGTGCCCTATCAGGTGTTTATCCTGCATGGCTTCTTCCGCGGACTGCCCAAGGAACTGAGCGAGGCGGCGCGCATTGACGGCGCCTCTCACTTCATCATTTTCTGGCGGATATTCTTGCCGGTCTGCCTGCCCGTGCTGGCGGCATTGCTGATCCTGGATTTCGTGTCCACCTGGAACGAGTTTGCCATGGCACTGGTCCTGCTGCAGGACCGTGACATGTGGACCCTGCCGCTCGGGCTGTCGGCCTTCCAGGGCCAGTTCTCCCGCGATTACGGCCAGCTCAACTCTGCCATCGTCATGACGGTGTTGCCCGCCACCATCGTCTACCTGATTTTCCAGCGCTACTTCGTCTCGGGGCTTACCTCCGGCGCGGTCAAGGGCTGACTCTGTCAATATGGGATTTGCTATGACCACTCAATCAGTCGCCAAATGGGATATCTATGAGGTCAGCATTGCCGGCCCGTCAGAGGGCAATCCCTTCCTTGAGGTTGGGCTCGAAGCCATATTCTCCCAGAACAGTCGCCGCGTCCGCGTGCCGGGGTTCTATGACGGCGATGGCGTCTACAAGATCCGCTTCATGCCCGACAATGAGGGCGAATGGGGCTTCGTCACCGCCTCGGACACCGAAGCGCTGAATGGTCAGACCGGTTCGTTTGTCGTCACGCCCGCACGACCGGGCCGCCGCGGCCCGGTGCATGTGGCCAACACATTCCACTTCGCCTATGCCGATGGCACGCCCTACCTTCCCTTCGGCACCACTTGTTATGCCTGGACCCACCAGCCCCTGGAGATACAGGCTCAAACGCTTGATACCATGGGCAAGACGCGCTTCAACAAGTTGCGCATGGGGGTGTTCCCGAAGGACTATCCCTTCAACAGCAATGAGCCGCTGCAGCCCGTTTACATGCCCAAGCCGGATGGCTCGCTCGATTTCGATCGCCCCAACCCGGCAGCGTTCCGCCATTTCGAAAAACAGGTCGAGACCCTGCGCGACATGGGTATCGAAGCCGACATCATCATGTTCCACCCCTATGATCGCTGGGGCTATGCCAACATGTCGGCCGAGCAGGACTTCCGCTATGTCGCCTATCTGGCCGCGCGCCTTTCGGCCTATAGCAATGTCTGGTGGTCGCTGGCCAATGAGTATGACTTCCTGCTCGACACCAAGCCGATGCAGCAATGGGATCGCTATTTCCACATTCTGGAAGAAAACGACCCCTATAACCACCTCAAGTCGATCCACAATGGCGACGTCACCGCCAATTACGACCACCGCAAGGCTTGGGTCAGCCACGTCTGCATCCAGAACTGGGACACCAAGCGCACGCCGGAATGGCGCGAAGCCTATGGCAAGCCGGTGGTCAATGACGAGCCCGAATATGAGGGCAATATCTACCCGAGCTGGGGCAATATCACCGCAGAGGAACTGGTCCATCGCTATTGGATCACCCTCATTCGGGGCGGTTATGCCGGCCATGGCGAGACCTATGCCGATCCGGATGATCTGATCTGGTGGGCCAAGGGCGGCCAGTTGCACGGCCAGGCCTGGCAGCGCATCGGCTTCCTGCGCGACCTGCTCGAACAGGATGTGCAGCAGGGTCTTACACCTCTCGGCAGCAATCATGTCTGGCCCTGGCAGCGCATTTCGGGCGCCACCGACGGCAAGGTCACCTATATCTATTTCGGCGAGCACCGCCCGGTCGAATGGACAACGGGCCTGCCAACCGACGACGGAAAATATGCCGTCGATCTGATCGACACATGGAACATGACGGTGACACCGATCGAGCAGGTCGAGCCGCTCGTGCCTTATCCCACCCGCCATGGCGACGTCGTCCGCGGTGGCACGGCCGATGCGGCATTTGGCGTCAACCTGCCCGGCAAGCCGTTCTTGGCTTTGCGGGTTCGCAAGCTGGATTGATCGGGAGGAATTTGAAAATGGCGCCTGTTCGTATTGCCGATGTGCACAAATCCTATGGTGCAACCCCCGTCATCCATGGTGTTGATATCGAGATTGCCGACGGGGAATTCGTCATCCTGGTGGGGCCCTCGGGCTGTGGCAAGTCCACGCTGCTGCGCATGATTGCCGGCCTGGAGACCATTACCGGCGGCACGGTCAGCATTGATGGCAAGGTGGTCAACAACCTTGAGCCCAAGGATCGGGACATCGCCATGGTGTTTCAGAACTATGCGCTTTATCCGCAGATGACGGTCGAGCAGAATATGGGCTTTGCCCTGGAACTGGCCGGCATCAAGAAGCCCGAGATCAAGCGTAAGGTAGACGAGGCCGCCGCAATCCTGGGCCTTGGGCCGCTGCTCGCCCGCAAGCCGGCCCAGCTTTCGGGCGGACAGCGCCAGCGCGTGGCCATGGGGCGGGCCATTGTGCGCGACCCCAAGGTCTTCCTGTTTGATGAACCGCTGTCCAATCTTGACGCCAAGCTGCGTGTGCAGATGCGCGGCGAAATCAAGGGCTTGCATCAACGTCTGTCCACGACCATCGTCTACGTCACGCATGACCAGATTGAAGCCATGACCATGGCCAACAAGATTGTGGTCATGAATGCAGGTCGGGTCGAACAGATGGGCGCTCCGCTCGAGCTCTATGACCGCCCGGCTAACATCTTCGTGGCGGGCTTCCTGGGGTCCCCGGCGATGAATTTCCTCCGCGGCACGCTGGGCGAGAACAGCACGCTGCTGCTGGCCAATGGCGAGACCGTTGCAACCCGCACCTTCGACGCAGGTCTGGCTGGCAAGGATGTCGTATTCGGCGTGCGTCCCGAACACATCCGCCTGGCTGCCGAGGGCGGCACCGCAGCCGAGGTTGTTACGATCGAACCGACCGGCTCCGAAACACATTTGACTGTCCGCCTGGGTGCCCAGGAACTGGTTTGCGTCATGAGCGATCGACTTGATATCAGCGTCGGTCAAACCATCCAGTTGACCCTTACCACCGATCGGGCGCATTTTTTTGACCAGGACACGGGCCAACGGCTCGAAGACTGAGAACCGGCTTTCGGCCGCAGGAGAAATTATTGTGCTAAGGCCGGGGATGGCAGTTGCCACCCCCATTTCGGACCTGGGCGACCCGCAAATTAGTCGACAAGAGCGGACACTGGTAGCTGGTGAACGACTCAGTGCGAAGGCTAACATTGGAAAGCCGAAGCTCTCCCCGATGCACAGCAACATCGCGGCCACCGAAATCAAGCTCATCGCCGGAAAGACTGACGCATCAACACCGCGAGCACCCCGCCGCCAACCTTCAGTTCCAGCCGCACCTCCAAGGGTCTGCGTTCCATGCCGTTCGGCAGCAATACCGTCACCGGCTGGGGCGAGTGAAAGGTGGCGC
>TARA_R110002124_G_scaffold185698_1_pt1 | contig 35720 bp, 20 predicted proteins | sample TARA_R110002124 | Tara Oceans TARA_R110002124 (sample SAMEA4397445) | marine metagenome | biome: Polar Biome; feature: [SRF] surface water layer (ENVO:00010504); material: water (ENVO:00002006), including particulate matter (ENVO:01000060) such as... | depth 5 m
GCCGCTGTCAGAACCTGCGGTGAAAATTCTGAAGCGGCTTGAATCGGTCACTGGCCATGAGCCGTGGGTTTTTGTCTCCCAACTCTCGCGCGGCAAACCGATCAGCGAGAACACGCTAAACGGGGCTCTCCGTCGTCTCGGTTTCAGCGCCAATGAGATGACCTCCCACGGCTTCCGCGCAAGCGCCTCAAGCCTGCTGAATGAAAGCGGCAAATGGCACCCAGATGCCATCGAAGCCGAGTTGGCTCATATGGGGGCAGATCAGGTTCGCAAAGCATATCACCGAGCCACGTATTGGGATCAACGCGTTGAAATGGCGGAGTGGTGGGCTGCAGAAATTATGAATTTCGCCGCAAGCTGACTGTGGTAGTGTGCGAGTGCGGAAGGCGTGCGGAAAACGGGAGCAGCTGCCTGCCACATTGGTGTCGTACAGGATCGGCAAACTGTATCGTCGAGTTTAATAATACAACCGCTCTAGAATTTTGGTTGAATAAGATCGCGTCGGATGCTCACAGCAAGGTCATGGGTAGTCTGATTTTCATCCGGGCTGATCACTTTCGCGAGAACATCTAACTTCAATTCAATGCCGCGAACAGTTGTCGCGGCTATCTTAGGCAGGACGAATAAAATCTGTTGCTTCTTTTTTTCCAACATATGCAACCGACGGCCAATGTCTTGCAATGCACTAGGCTCAGGAATGTTCGTGCTCGTCTGGTCATTGTGATCGCGCCAGTAGCCCGCTCGGATCAAATGAGTTTCAGTTATCTGCCAAGCATCAACTAAAGTAACGTATTGTGCCTCTAGCCCAAGCCAGGCTCTGCAAGCCCCGACCGCTGGGTCCGGTAGGGGAAGAAGTTCTAATGCCATTGACCCGAGGGCTGCGCCCATCACGAGTTGGCGGCGAGAAACGTTAGATGAAGTGCGTGAGAGGGTATCCTCCACGCCAATACGGCATCGAGACATGAGGTTGCCTTTATGGTACATATGAGTCGTTTAATATCACGCAACATATCAGCGTGATCGTTTTGTGTAAATATGATCAGAAAAAGAAAATTATGAGTCTCACTGCTGCGCAACTCCGAGCCGCTCGCGCCCTGCTTGATTGGACGCAGCCAAAACTTGCAGAAGCAGCGAAACTATCTGTCCCTACAATAAGACGGATGGAGGGTGACCGCGGCCCGTCGGCAAGTACTGAGGCCAATGTCGAGGCCGTACGCGTAGCTTTGGAACGGGGGGGAGTCTTATTCTTGGGACCGAAAGAAAGCGCTGATGGCGGGGTAGGCGTTAGACTAAAAGAGTAATCACAAAGCACTCCTTTCGAAGTAATAACCGAAAAGGCTCCTTCGTCTGAATAAGACACATATTTTCAACGGATGCAGCTGCACGAGGAGACGTAGCACCACAGGTGAACGACAAGAAACTCTCGTCATTCATGGCAACGTGTGGGTGTTATCAGTTTAACCAGGCGCTGCACGATAAACTGAATCCGCGTCCCACATGATCGGCTCCGGATCGCAGATAGTTTGCCCATCGGCCCCCTTCGAGAGTTCTACGGTGATGAGCTTGTCGCCAGGAGAGGCGGGACTTAGCTCCAATGCGAGGTACTCAAATAGAGGACGCTCGTGCACAGCAATGATGACTTGACGATCCCGCTGTTTCGTTAGTGTTCGCAGCAGTGCAGCAAACTGAGCAATATGGATTTCATCCATACTCTGAACAGGGTCGTCGATCACAAGCCATGGCAAGAGTGGCTTTACGGATAGATGGAGCGAAAGGAATAGGGTAAGCGCCGCGGTGTTGAGATTGCCAGCGCTGAGCATAGCCTTTGGGTTCCCGCCTTGACCCGCGCCGCGATACCGCGTGCTGAGCTTCGCCTCGACTGGTCCCTTTGTCTTATCAGGCAATTCGAATACTGGAAGAAAAGGCTCTTCTGGCGCTAAGCGGATGAAGAGATTGTTCCAGACTCGATTGAGAGATTCGTTGAACACCTCGCGCACAACAGCTGTTCGCGCCTCTAGTGCGCGATCGGATAGTTTTCGGACTTCACTCCTAACGCCATCGGCGGCTTTGATCGCGTCTTTGACTCTAGTTTGTCGCGCTTGCGCGGCCCGTAGATTGCCTTCTAGTTGACTTAGACGAACTTTCTCATTGGTGTATATCTTGAGCGAAGCTTCAACGCGCTTGCGCTCTTGTTCGCGTCGCGCAGCGGCGGCAAGTCCTTGCTCGACTGCGGCCAGAGATCGCTCAAGAACGGATCCGAGCGCCTCGCTTTCAGCGGGCGGTTCCAGCCCGAGTTGCTGGGTATAAATCGCAACTGAGCGACGTACACCTACAAGCGCTTCCTCGCTGCGTCGCAACACGGCTAAACGTTCGGACGCTTGCCCGACTTGCCGGGATAAGGTCTCGCCCTGTAGTGCCACATGTTTCGTATCATTCAGCTGACGAAGCACATCGCCAAGACTCGCTCGACGCTCTCGGAGCGCAGCTAGCGCAACATTTTCTAACATGTGACCCTGAATGCGATCGATATCTTTCCGATGCTGCGCAATCTGTTTTCGTACCATTTGGCGTTCATCGGCCACCGACCGCAGACGGCTCGCTGTTTGCGACAATGAGGAGATGTGGGTTGCGATATGCGTCCGGAGAGAGGTCGCACTCACGTCGGAGAAATCCCGTTGGCAAACAGGACAAATATCATCCTCCACAAGCGGTGCAATGTTTGAAAGAGCCTGCGCCATGTCCCCGCTATTGACCGCCAGCGCCCCAAGGCTCTCGTCGAGCCGGCCTTCACGGGCTACCGCCTTGTTTAGGCTCTCTTGAAAACCAGCGAGTTCATTTCGAGCCGACTCATCCCGCTTGAGTCTTTCGTCGACCTTTGCGAGTTCCTCAGACAGTGCGACAACCGCTTCCTTATGCGCCTTAACCCAACCCACCGACTCTGCTGACGGCTGATTGACGAACAATACCGCTGCGGCTGTCAGAGCGGCGTCAAGCGGGTGCCTTGTTTCGACATCCCACTCTGTGAACGCTTTTTGGCTATCTCGGAGATCGCTCTCGGCGGCTTCCCTCGCCTCCCGGCCTGGCTCCTGCTCAATCCGTTTCCACACCGATAAGGCCGCCTGCATATCGCGTCGAAGCGCGGCTCTTTCCACCGCTAAACCGCCTTCAGCCTCGCCGTCACCAAGCTGGGAGCGGTCCTTGTCCAGCTCATCTATAGACGTCAAGCTGAAGGGGACCAACGCATCGGTTAGCTCTGAATACTTCTCATCCAGCGCGGTCTTCGCCTCCACGACAGAATGTGTCAGCTGCTCGACGTCCTTATCGTGCGCCGTCAATTCCTCACTTGTTTCACCATAAAGAGGCAGACTCTTGACAAGCCGCCGTTTATCACCGGTGGGGTGCAGTCCCTCGACGAGCGCATCCAGCTGATGCAAGCCAAGCAGGTCATTGACGAACCTTGTTAGTGGGCTCGCCGTTTCACGCGCATCACTGGCTTCGTAAATCTCTAGGAGGCGGCTCAAAGTCGCCTGGGCGAGCAGTGATCGCTCTGTGAAGAAACGGCATTGCTCCCGTGACAGGAGTGGCGCGCCGCTGATTTCGCCTCCCTCCACTTGGATCTCAGCAGTCGCGCCCGAAACTTCCGGATGTCGTGCGGCGATCGACACCGCCGCCTCCGACGCATCGTAGTGAACGAGATTGCTGGCATAACTTGGATCAAACCGCGCGAGCGAGCTCACAGCACCTGTCAGGCCGAGTTCAATCGCGGACAATAAGCTGGTCTTCCCGCTGCCATTTGGACCGTGGACCAAGACCACAGGCGCGTCGAGGGGTACCGTGATCGTTCCACGAATACTCCGGAAATTGCTGACTTGCATCTGGGTCAGACGTACGCTCACGCCTCGTCCTCCCAAGCGGGGCGAAGTTTTTCAGCCAAGATCGAGTTGACTGCTTCCTCCACGGCGACCGAACCGGCAGCGACGTGCTCACAAAGTGCTTGAACTTCTGAGCTCAGATCATCGATGCGGCAAATTAGTTCCGCCATGGGATCTGCGACAACGCCTTCGGTATCAATCTGATCCAGTGGCGTCAAAACGGCGAGCCAATTGGAAAGATGTTTTTCGCTTTCCTCCCCTTCAGAAGGAATAGTGCCGACCGGCAATACTCGGCATACTTGCATCAATTTTGTCAGATTGTCGGCGGTCGGCCTTGGGCCAACTAGTACCGATGTGAGCGGGTTGCGCGAACGCGCCAGATCAAGCGCGCGGGCCACCCCCTGGATCTTTCTCACTATCTCGGCGTCTTTCGCGTTGACGGTGTCGGATACGAGCACAATGTCGCTCGAGTTGTCCGGTCCCATCATCACCGCGGCGAATTCAAATCTGCTTTGACGAATCAACAAGGGCGAAGGAAGTTTCCGGAATCCGGCGCCTACCAAAAACGCTACCACTCTTTCAACTGGGTCGCTATTTGTCACAGTCCCGCCTCCTGTTTGAACCGCTCCATCAATTCCGAGGGCTCGTTAACGTCGGCAACAAGGGCAGACATACTGACGCGGCGCGGCGCCACCGCGCCCGTTCGCCCGGGCGCGCGGCTGGGCGACCGCACTAGCCTCTCATGGATTGGCCGGGCGTGGATAAGAATGGCGTCCTCATCGTCGTCGAGCACCGCCTCGCTCTCATACAGTGCAAGTTCAGCCTCGGGTCTTCCTATGATAAAGACCCGGTCGCATCGTCCGTTGCTTTCGAGGGCGGCGACGCCGGCCCGATCGCCCATATCGGCCGAAGGTTTCAAGATCCAGTCTCCGGCATTCACACCCTTGGCTAGAGTGGCTCCAATCACCGCGGCTTGAGGCGTCCCATTGGTTTCCGTTTCAACGTCTTGAACCATCTGGCTTACAGGAGCCGTGGTGAGTGGCTCATACCGAGTTGGCTTCGCATCGTTTCGGCCTGAAAGAAACAGGCGCTTTCCGCGCGATAGACCGCAGATCAAGTGTTCCACAAATGCTAAATGATCGCCTGTGTTAGCCTCAGCCATCTGGTCGCGAAGGGAAACAATACCATCATCCACCCAGGCCGCGAGTTCCTCTGACAAGTCAAAATCTCCTAGCCTCGCCATTCGCTGAAGTTTTGCGGCATAGGTCCACAGAAGAAGAGCGGTGAGCAAGGGCTTGGCATAAGCCTGTAAATGAGCGCTTTTCTTGATCTCGACTCGAGAACCTCCGGCGAATTGATTGCGATAAACATTAGCAAGAAGCGTGGTCTGAGCTTCTCCCATTATGTCTTCGGCGATTACATAAGCCGGCAACTCGCCAGGCCATTCCCAATTTTGTTTCTCCGCCGCGAGTGCGAACACAGTCCTAATATTTGCATCCTGAGCCGAGAAGCCAAGAAGCAGTGTTGGCTTCGAAATTGCCACGTCGATCAAATGCTGGACCAATCCGGCGACTTTGGCGTCGATACTCCAGCCATCGATCTGACGTTGGGCGCCAACTAGATATGGCCGAAAGGCACCCTCGTCGTCGCGAGCGCGCACGGCGCAGCCGTGAAACTTGGTGAGTGTTGCCTTTTGATCGGCGGCCTGGAGGTCTTCTGAGCGCACACAGACTTTGAGCCCGTTGCCATTGCCAAGCTCGTCAACCGCCTTTTCAATCAGGCCGTCCCAATTGGCCGATGGCAACTCGGTGACAAGGCCCTCCTTGATCATGGCGGCAATCACATAGTGCTCAGCATCTGGCGCAACAGTTTCATCAGCATATGTCCCTACCACATCGACCGCTTCCCACACCATGACGTCAAGCGGCTGGCCGTCAATGTCGATATTAAGAAACTCCGCGTACTTACCGCTCAAACGCTCCTCAAGGAGTTTGACGATAGCCCAGTCCACAACAGGGACGTTCACATTTACTAAGGCCTTTTCATCATCGGTCAGGCTGGCAATTCCTAATGCCCGCTCGAGCGCAACCTTGAAGGGGCAAGCGACTTGGGCGGGGTCGACATGGGCCCTTAAATACTCCAGCGCTTTAATCACAATCTTTTTTAGTCCCGGAAACCGAAAGAGTGAGATACCGGACCCCAACCAGAAGGCATAACGCCCACTAGCAACACCTTGGGCGAACCCATTGAACTCACCGTCCAAAAGAGCAAGAACTTCGGTTGTAGAAATCGTGGCTGCTTTCGGCGCGGTAATAACGCATCCCCTTTGTGCTACGCGCTGGCCGTGAACATGCCTCTCTCTTCGCGTCTATCCAATACTCCACTTACGATAGAATGGAAGGAGCGGCATGCCAAGGACCTGTCACATTTATCTGATCAAGTGCGTCAGTGGAAGTTTTGTGTGGCATCGTGAAGAGCCTGCGGTGAATATTGTTCCAGTTTCGTTAAAAGGTAACAGTCTCGTATGATTAAGAAGTCGCCGAAGCGGAACTTATAATTCGAGAAGTATTTCGTCCTCATTTTGCGTCTGTCGAAGTTCACAAATTTCGTTCAGATTTGACCAGCGAGGCCATAAAAGCTTCTACTTCGCTTTCGACCCAGACACTTCTCCGCCCAATGTGGACGGGAGCAGGAAATGGGTGGGAGGGATGTTTCAGTTGCACGTACAACGTTGAACGTCCGACGCTTAGGCGGTCGAGTACCTGATTGAGGCTCAGAAAGCGGATCGATTTATTTGCAGGAATACGGTCAGCGCTATTGGAATCTAGCGGAAAATCTAAGTCGGTGAATTGGCGTTTCATCATGCCGGAAGTATCTCGGATTTCTAGCCCTACAGCCATCGAGTTTGCCGGGAATACCCGGGATGTTGGTCTCGGATGCGTTGCGGCTTAAACAGGGGGAGAATCGTGGGACAAGGCTCCGGCGGCGTGTCACATAAAAAAGAGATATGCAGACAGTGGGTTAGGCGCCGCTCTGTGACAGCGCCTTTATCTTGCCCTCCGGGACTCTAGTAACCCTTTCGGGTCTATTTCCCCCTTTCGCTGGCTCGATTAGTGCGTGTCGCCAGATTTCGTGTCCGTCAAAGGCGCGCTGAAGCGCGCCGCGAAGCGGCCGCAGGCCCTTGACGGACACGAAATCTGACAAGGAAAATTACTGTTGCCCAAGGCATTAATGCCATTGGGTATGATGGAAAAAGTAGCTCTATAAAGAACTTCTGGTTACCTTTTGGAGGTCTTTTCCGCAACCGCAAAAGGCTATTGGGTAGTTCATGACTCCAGCAGATTTCATCCGGAAATGGGAACGTTCTGAACTCAAGGAAAGTGCCTCTGCGCAATCCCATTTTGTCGATCTCTGCCACCTCCTGGACGTCGAAACCCCAACCGATGTTGATGCGGTTGGCGATACTTATTGCTTCGAAAAGGGGGCTACCAAATCGACCGGCGGACGGGGCTTCACTGAATTCGCAAGAAGGTGACATATTGTAAATGTATTGGATGGCTAAACAAGTTGAACTAGAAATTTTGAGCGATCTCGAACTATCTGGGGTGCTTCCTTAGGACGAGAAACAAGCGTTGTCGCAGCTCTCACGCTGAAATTATATCTTGTAAGGCACGTGAGCCAACTCGGTGGAAATAGACCTAAGGAAATTCGCGCGTTGCTACCCTTGCGATCAACTTTTGGTTTCGCAGGTTGATAAACTGATGTTAGTCCGATCTGCTCCGACATGGGCTGATTGACTCGACTCAATCGCTGATCATGCTGGCCACAAATTCGAGACTGAGCAGGGGGCAATATGCCGATCGAACAATTGAAGGCGAAGGCGATCAACGTGCTGGCTGGCCTGGGTGGGCGATCCCGTGCGGCACAAATCCAGGGGGCCTTGGACTGTTCAGACGGAGACTTGAAGTCAATCCTGGAGGCCCTGGAAGATGAAGGCATCGTTGAGCTCGAAGAAGACGACGGTGTGTTGTTTGTCGAGATGGTCGAAGAAGACGAAGCGGACGATGAAGAAGAGGCTGACGACGAGGAAGATTTCGAGCTGACAGCCCCGGAGCCCGGAGCCCCGAAACTCACGACCGGAAAGAAGCGCAAAAAGAAGCGTTCAGCCAAGAGCGACTCCAAGAAGATCCTGAGTTACAGACACACGGAAACACGCGTCAACAATCCCGAAGTAGGCATGGTGGACGCCGCCAGCGACCCGGCGCAACCGAAGACCGACTGGCAGTATGATCCGCACCTGGATCCTGTCCTGAACTTCGACTCGGCCCGCGCGCAGATCGAGGCGCTGATCGATGATGCGCTCGCCAGCGGCGATGAAGAGCAAATGCGTGACGCGCTGCTCGAACTGAAGCGCTTGCAGCAACCCTATCTGAACTGGACCGGCAAGGCGGAGCGTACGAGCTTTGAGGTGGATACGGTTTCGCTACACGTGCATGAGCGGATTGATCCGGCAACCATCCTGTCGAGCGTAGCACGCAAACTGAAAGGGAAAGACGCTGCGGCGAAGTGGCAGCAGACAGACCTGTTTGCGCCGCACTGGGAGAATGTCCCGCTTCGCCAGGCGATTGACTTTTATCGTCACGAAAAGGGCTGGTCGAACCGGCTGGTGGCGGGCGACAGCTTGCTGGTGATGAACTCACTGCTGACCAAGGAGAGCATGGGCGGCAAGGTGCAGATGATCTATATCGACCCGCCCTACGGCATCAAATACGGGTCGAACTTTCAGCCCTTCACCCATAAGCGCGACGTGAAGGACCGGTCAGACGCCGACCTGACGCAAGAGCCCGAGATGATCAAGGCGTTCCGCGACACTTGGGAGCTCGGCATTCATTCCTACCTCACATATCTGCGCGACCGGCTGATGCTGTCGCGGGAATTGCTGACCGAGAGCGGGTCAGTATTTGTGCAGATTTCGGATGAAAATCTTCACCACGTAACGGAGTTGCTGTCAGAAATATTTGGCGATGAGAACTTTATCAGCCTGGTCACCTTCGCAAAAACCAGTAGCGCCACTTCTGGCACGCTGTCGAGTATCTCAGATTATTTAGTTTGGTTCGCTAAAGATCGCGTCCAAATGAAGTATCGGCAAATCTACAACATGAAGGAAATCGGTGGCCAAGGCGCTTCTGGCTACACCTCCTACGAGGATGCGAAAGGCCGAATCCTTCGAGGATATCCTACCAAGGAAGGTGAACGGTCTTTGACCACAGGAGACCTAACCAGTTCGAGACCTGCTGGAGAGGGTGACTTGCAACAGTTTCTGCATATGGGTGTGACCGCAACGCCTGGAAAAGGAACTTTCAAAAGTGATAAAGATGGTTTGTCGCGCCTGTCGCTTTGCGGCCGGTTAGTGAACGTCGGAAAAAACATTCGCTACAAGCGCTACTTCGATGATTTCCCTGTTTTCCCAATTAATAGCAGTTGGACTGATACAGGCATCGCCGGTTTCGCCTCTGACAAACAGTATGTAGTTGAGACCTCCGCAAAAGTAATTGAACGCTGCCTCCATATGACCACCGACCCCGGCGATCTGGTGCTCGATCCCACATGCGGCTCCGGCACCACCGCCTTTGTCGCCGAGAAATGGGGGCGGCGCTGGATCACCTGCGATACCTCTCGCGTGGCGATCACGCTGGCCAAGCAGCGGCTGATGACCGCCAGTTTCGACTATTACGCCCTGCGCTATCCCCATGAGGGGCTGAAGGGCGGGTTCGATTACGAAACCGTGCCGCATATCACGCTGAAGAGCATCGCCAACAACCCCGACATCGATACGATCTATGACGAGGAGCATCCGAAGATCGCGGCGGCACTGGAGGCTCTGAACACCGCGTTGGTCGATGCTCCACCGAAGACGCTCAAGCCCACTCAGGGCGTGCGCAAGGGCAAGCCGGTGGACTTCACCAAGGGCGAGACTTTGCATGAATGGGAAGTGCCGTTTGATCTGCTGGACGATTGGCCCGACACCGCCCGCGCGCCCTTCGACGCCTTCCACACCGCTCGCCAGGCGATGCAAAAGCGCATGGACCAGTCCATCGCCGACCATGCCGATCAGGAAACGCGCTACGACAAGCCCCGGATCGACAAGGACAAGCTGCGCATTACGGGGCCTTTTTCTGTCGAGGCGGTGCCAGCGCCGACGGTTCTCTCCTTGGAGGATGCGCCAGGCTCGCCAGGCGAGCCGGACGCATCAATTGGCCGGTCAGGTGAAACCTCCCGGCAAAGCCTCTGGCGGGAAGAGCTGCTGAAAACCGGCGTCCGCGCCAAAGGCGGGGCGATCATGCGCTTCTCCGATTTCGAGACGGTGCCGGGGCTCCGCTACATCCATGCCAGCGGCAACATGACGGAAACGGGCGAACGTGTCGTTGTGAGCTTCGGGCCGGAGCACGCCGCGCTGGAGCAGCGCCAGGTGGAACTGGCGATCGAAGAGGCAGGAAAGCTAGTTCCCAAACCAAAATTTGTCCTGTTCTGTGCGTTCACGTTCGACCCTGAGGCCGCCAAGGACATCGATGAAATGGTATGGCCTGGTGTGACGCTCCTGAAGGCGCAGATGAATACGGACCTGTTGACCGAAGACCTGAAATCCAAGCGCGCATCGAACGAATCCTTCTGGCTGATGGGGCAGCCGGATGTGGAGCTGCGCAAAAGGACAGATGGCAACTGGGAGGTCGAGGTAAATGGTTTCGACTATTTCGATCCGAAACAGGGCGAGTTGATTTCGGGCGGAAAGAAGAAGATCGCCATGTGGTCGCTCGACACAGACTATGATGGGCGGTCGCTGATGCCGCACCAGGTTTTCTTTCCGATGACGGACAGCAAGACAGGATGGAACCGGTTGAAGCGCACAATCCGTGCCGAACTGAATGAAGACTTGCTGGAGCAATATGCCGGGACGGTTTCCTTACCATTTCCAGCCGGCGAAAATGCGCGGATCGCGGTCAAGATTGTCGATGACCGGGGAATTGAATCCCTGAAGATCATTCCGCTGGAGGCATAGGCCATGGCGGACAAACCGAAATCCCTGATCATCAACTCGCCCTATGTGCGGCCTGAGCAACACTGGTCCGAAGGCAAGGGCGGCGCGCTGGAAGTCGTGACCGGCCGTCGTCCGGCAAGTTATGAAGTGTTCGACGTCACCAACAATACAAAACGAGTCGAGACGCTGGACTTCGTGAACAAGATTCGGGAGCGGGTGGATCAGTGGCGCGAAGCCGAATGGCCTGGTGTGACGATCGTGACGCGCCGGCTGCTCGAACACTGGCATGATGAGACAGCGCGACAGTATCCGTTCTATTTCTGCCAGCTCGAGGCCATCGAGACCCTGATCTGGTGGGTTGAGGCATCAGCCGAGTATCGCCAAGGCATAGCGCTTCAGGGTGATGGCGGCCCTTGGGAGCGCATTTGCAACAAGATGGCGACGGGGGCGGGCAAGACCACGGTGATGGCGATGATCATCGCCTGGCAGGCGCTGAACGCTCTGACGTATCCAAAGCGGCGAAAGGATTTCAGCAAGAGCTTTTTCATCGTTGCGCCTGGCTTGACCGTGAAGGGACGACTGCAAGTTTTGGTGCCGACAGAGGGCAGCTATTTCGACGAGTTCAATATCTGTCCGAACGAAGCCTCTCGGCAAAAGCTGAACCAGGCGGAGGTGCGGATTGAAAATTGGCACACGCTCATGCCGCTCAAGGAGCAATCCAGGTCTGTAGTGAAGAAGGGCGTGGAGTCGGACGAGGCTTTTGCCCGGAGGGTTCTTGGACCTCTCGCCAATGCGAAGGATCTCGTTGTTATCAACGATGAGGCCCACCACGCCTATCGCAAGCCAGCAGAATTGAAGATCAGTAGGGCGCGGGCCGAAGAAGCTGGGATCGATCTTGATGAGGCGACACGATGGATCGAGGGCCTGGACAGGCTGCACAAGACACGACGCATTCTCCGCTGTTTTGATCTGTCCGCGACCCCCTTTGCACCAACTGGCAAGAAAAGCACGGATACGTCGTTGTTTGACTGGATCGTATCAGATTTCGGATTGAACGATGCCATTGAGGCAGGGCTGGTGAAGACACCTCGCGTGGTAGTGCGGGACGATGCGCTGCCAGACGCAAGGACGATGCGTTCAAAGCTGTACCACATCTACCGAGACCCCGAAGTATCCGAAGACCTCAATCGATCCGGTGCCCAGCCTCATGAAGACCTGCCGAAGCTGGTGAAAGATGCCTACACGCTGTTGGGAGCGGACTGGCGGACCACTCGGGAGCAATGGCAGAAGGCCGGGCACCATTCGCCCCCCGTCATGCTGACCGTGTGTAACCGTACCGAAACCGCCGCGCGAATAGAGCACTATCTCAATAGCGGCAATACAGTTTTGCCGGAAATGCACGCACCTACAAAAACTCTGCGCGTCGATTCAAAGGTTCTGGAGAAGGCGGAAACAGGCGAGACAGTCAGCGCCAACAGGAATAACAGAGAATCGCTGAAAGCCTACGAGGGGCATCTTCAAAAGATCATCGAAGAATCGGGCCTGTCTCCGACGCGTAAAGCGGACCTGGCGAAGGCGAAGAAGGAAGAGTTGCTGCGAGAGATCGTCGACAATGTCGGCAAGCGGGGGCAGGCTGGTCAGAACCTTCAAAGCGTCATCTCTGTGGCCATGCTGTCCGAGGGATGGGATGCGAAAAACGTCACTCATATCATGGGCCTGCGGGCGTTCACGTCACAGCTGCTTTGCGAGCAGGTGATTGGTCGGGGGTTGCGTCGAGTTTCCTACGATACCGATGAAAACGGGCTGTTCGTTCCTGAGTACGTAAATGTGTTTGGCGTACCTCTATCGATCCATGACCAGGTTGGTGAGGGTGGAGAGGCCTTGCCACCGGCGAAGCCAAGCACGCAAGTCGAGTCATTGCCGGAACGTTCGGAGCATGAACTGCGCTGGCCCAATATCGTACGTGTCGAGACAGTAATTCGCCAGTCATTGGAGGTTGACTGGGGGAATGTCGAGCCGCTGGCGCTCGATCCGTCACGCACGATCGTATCAGCAGAACTTGCGCCGGCCATCGGTGGCGCGGCGGACCTGTCGAAACTCACGCAGATCGATCTCGAAAAGATCGTTGAAGATGGGTTCAGGCTTCAGCGAACGATCTTTGCGGCGGCGCGTAAGGGATTTCTTGAAATGCAGCGCACCTATCCGGGAACTCCGGAATACCTGTTGGTGCAATTGGTCAACATTGTCGAGGAGTACCTGAGGTCCAATCGTATCGAGATGCCGTCTCTCTTTTACAATGACCCCATCCGGCGCCGACTACTTTACGCGCTGAACATGGACAGGATTGTTCAGAATCTTCTTCGGCATATTCGTCAGAACAATTATGAAAGTCTCGAACCGGTTTTCGATGAAGATCATCCGATCGGATCCACCTCTCAAATGCGGACCTGGTTCACGACCAAACCGCTTCAACCGACTGTCAAATCTCAGATCAGCCACGTCGTCGGTGATTCCGCCTGGGAACAGTACGCGGCAAACATTTTCGAGAAATCAGAATCTGTCATTTCCTATGCGAAAAATGATCACCTGAACCTTCATGTTTACTATTTGTGGAAAGGTTCCAAACGTCGGTATGTTCCGGATTTCATCGTGAAGCTGAGCAATGGAAAGACGCTCCTGCTTGAGATAAAAGGGCAGGACTCGGAGCAAAATCAGGCAAAGCGCGATGCCATGGAAGAGTGGATCAACGCCGTCAACCAGAACGGAAAGTTCGGGCAGTGGGTGTCAGGCGTCGCGTTCAAGCCTGAAGACGTACATGATATTTTGAAACGGGTTGCGGACTTACTGGAACACAAGCCGACCTGAGCGAAGGTGGAAGATCGAAAGAATGGCGGGGGAAAGCATGAGTGAGCATCTCTGCAAATGAGACAAGCAGGAAGTAGCTGGGGTTTACCAAGAGCGCTGAACGAAACGTCAATCAAGCCATCATAATAGGGTGAAATCAGAGAACGGGGGGAAGACGGGGCGTGAGATTACTCGAAAAAGGTGTGCTTCTATCTGCATCCGATTTAATGCGTTTCATGGGGTGTCAGCACGCGACCCAGCTGGACCTAGCTTATCTTCGCGGGGCCGACCTACAGCCGCGTAAAGATACGGAAGATGCTGAACTCCTTCAGAAGCAAGGCGATGCGCATGAAGCTAGTCATCTTCAATCACTGAAAGAGACCGGCAAGTCCGTTGTCGAGATCCCCCGCGGGAAGTTGGCAGTCAACGCAGACGCCACGATACTGGCCCTAGCTGGCGGCCCCGACATCATTTTCCAAGGCGCCTTCCTATCTGGTTCTTGGGGAGGGCGGTTCGATTTTCTCGAACGCGTGGAAACTCCCTCGGGCTTGGGCAATTTCAGCTACGAAGTGACCGATACGAAGCTCAAACGCCGGCCACATCCCAATCACGTCCTGCAATTGACCCTGTATTCTGATCTACTCGCGGAGGTTCAGGGCACGGCACCCGAGCATGCGCATGTAGAGCTCGGAGACAGCAGTCGGGCGAGTTTCCGACTCGCAGATTACGCGCACTATGCGCGAGGTGCCAGACAGCGCCTCGAGGATTTTGTCGAGGCGCCTACGCCGACCCGTCCGATCCCTTGTCCCGATTGTGCGCTGTGTCGGTGGTCGGATCACTGTGAGGCAGAGTGGATGGAAAGAGACAGCTTGTTCAATGTCGCAAACATCACACGCGGGCAGGTGAAGAAGCTCGAGGCGGCAGGCATTGAAAGCCTGTCAGATCTCGCGATCTCGGAAGCTGAAATTCGGGGCATGGCGACGCCAACGTTGGACAGGCTGCGCGCTCAGGCGCGTTTGCAGCAGGCGCGCAAGACAGGTGACCCGAGCTACGAATTGCGCCCTATCGAGCAGGGGAAGGGATTCAACTTGCTGCCGGAGGCAGAGGTAGGCGATCTATTCTACGACATAGAAGGTGATCCGCACTACGAAGGCGGTCTCGAATACCTCCATGGCATCTGGCATGATCGAGGGTTCAAAGCATTCTGGGCGCACGACCATAAGGAAGAAGCGGATGCTCTGAAGGACTTGCTGGAGTTCTTTCGGGACCGTCTGGCCCGATATCCGAAGGCCCGTATCTATCACTACGCCCCCTACGAGATCATTGCGCTTCGTCGCCTGACCTCGAGGTATGGGATCGGTGAAGTCTTTCTAGATCGATTGTTGCGTGAACGTCGGTTTGTTGACCTGTTCTCCGTGGTCCGCGGCGCTGTGATCGCCTCTGAACCAAACTACTCCATCAAGTCCATGGAGGCGTTCTACGGTCTGAAACGAGAGGGGGAGGTCAAAACTGCGGGCGGGTCCGTTGTTGCTTATGAAAACTGGCGCGAATCCAGAGACCAGACGATCCTTGACGAGATTGAGGAGTATAACCGTCTCGACTGTGTCTCGACTGAGCTCTTGCGAGATTGGCTTGTTGGAATCCGTCCCGAAATGCCCTGGCCGATATTGGGGGAGGACGCGGCCGAGAAAGAGGTGGAAGACGGTCAGGACGCACTCGCTCTAAACGCACGTCTTTTAAAGTCTGGCTTGTCCGAAGACAACCAGGCACTTCTGTTCAATCTCGGCCAGTTTCACAAGCGGGAAGCGAAGCCTGCCTGGTGGGCGATCTTTGATAGTCTCGGTCGTGAGTTTGACGAACTGATTGAGGATCTCGATGCATTAGGGGGACTGATTGCCGTCGGGCCTGCTGTGCCCATCAAGCGGTCAGACATGCGCACGTATACCTATCCTCCCCAAGAAACCAAACTCCGGAAAGGAAAAAAGGCGACCATTCCTGCCAATGATGGCTTTGTCTCTGTGAACATTGAGAAACTGGATAGGGTCAAACGATGCATCACCCTGAAAACGGGTAAGGCCAAGGCCCATTTGCTTGCTGATCGGCTGACGCTTCACCCTGACAAGCCGATTGATAGCAAAGTGATCGTCGCTGCGGTCCGGGACGTGATTGAGGATCAATGTGGGCCTCGTCGGTATAGCGCTATCGCTGATTTGTTGAGCCGGTCTCCGCCTCGCCTCTATACGCTCACGGATGACATACTCGGGAATGCGGATCCTGTCGCGGGATCGATCGCAGCGGTTCATGCTATGCAAGAGTCACTTCTGCCAATTCAGGGACCGCCCGGAACAGGTAAAACGCATATATCGGCTAGGGCCATCCTTTCTTTGATCAAAGCCGGGTATCGGGTGGGTGTTGCTTCCAACAGCCATGAGGCCATTCGGAACGTTTTGCTGGGCTGTGAAAAGGCCTTCAAAGAGCAAGCTGAGGAATTTCCCCTCCAGATCGTGCACAAGATTTCCGGTGAGGATGAGGGGTATCCGTCAGATTCCAGAGTGATCCGAACGACAAGCAATGATGAGGCTACGGATGGGCTCCACTTGGTCGGCGGGACCGCATACTTCTTTGCTCGAGGTGAAAATACTCAGGCATATGATTGGCTCTTTGTCGATGAGGCAGGACAAGTGGGACTCGCCAACATGGTCGCGATGGGTGCAGCGGCTCGAAACATCGTCCTTGTTGGTGATCCGCAACAGCTCCCCCAGGTCATTCAGGGAGTCCACCCTCACCCCGCCGATTTGTCGTGTCTCGAATGGATGTTGGGGGATCATGCAACAATTTCCCCGGATCGGGGAATATTCCTGACCACGACGCGCCGTATGCATCCAGATGTCTGTCATTTCATTTCCAACCAAGTTTATGAAGGGCGTTTGCAGAGCCACGAAGATGCGGCCAGGCAAAAAGTTTCAGGAAGTTCTTTTCCGGAATCCGGCGCCTTCTGGGTGCCGGTGGTTCATGAAGGGAATGCGCAAGTCGCATTGGAGGAAGTTGAGGCGATACGGTCTGCCATCGAGAACTTGACCAGAGGCGCGTGGACAGAAAAAGACGGGAATGTCCGCGGGGTTGAGAACTCCGATATTATTGTCGTAGCGCCTTACAATGCGCAGGTGAACGCGCTCACTGATGCCTTGCCGGATGACGTCCGTGTTGGGACAGTCGATAAATTTCAAGGCCAGGAAGCTCCGATCTGCCTTGTATCGATGACTGCGTCATCTGCTGAAGAGACATCTCGCGGAATGGAGTTTCTATTTTCGCTGAACCGAATCAATGTTGCTGTTTCGCGCGCAAAGGGGCTTGCGCTTGTATTTGGAAGCCCCCGGCTGCTGGAGGCGAAATGTGACACCGTAGAGCAGATGAGGTTGGTCAATACGCTGTGCGCGTTGCCTTGCATTTAGAGAGAGTCGTAAATTCGGAAGAGCACGTTATGTGGAGAGGCATTGAGAAGCGCATAAGCGACAATGAGGAAAATGATAAGAAAAACGGCAGAAAGGAGGTACCTCTTCGCCGAGAACTGTTCGAATTAATCAAGGCGTCCGGACTTTTGCCGGGTGATGATACACAGTATCTGGTCGGGTTGAAGTTCGGAGAAGAAAATCTGTTCTGGGAGCTGCGTTCCGCAGCTACGAACTTCTATCTCGGGGTTGATTGGCGAAAGCCACTACAAGAAGCCGGATGGTTCGTGGAGACACGTGCCTATAATCATGGAAGTAGGTTTGGTGCGCTCAATAAAAAGTCCGCTTTTTACCACGACGATTGCGTGTTCGTTCGTATCGAAGAGCCTGATGACCTTAGGCGACTTTTGGGCGTTCTGTCGGAATCAAAGTCGGAATTGTCCCTTGCCCCAGAAGTGATTGATCGGTGGGTTTCCAAGCTGAGCAGCCATTTTTCGTCGTTTGTGCGCTTTGACGCACCGGATGCAGAGTTTGACCAAGCGGAACGAGCCTACAAGCTCGCCACAGCTAGGAAATTGTACGAAGTAATAGAAAACGCCAAAACAGATGAAGTGATTGTAGACGCAGTTATAGCCGCAGCGTCGGACAGCAATGTTCTTGATTGGCGCACGTCTCTTCACTTAAAGGAAGGCATAGATGCGGATCGCTCAAAGCTTATCCCGGCAATTCGCGATCTTGTTGAAGCCGGGCTCGGACCAGCAGGTGGGCACCCATCCGCATTAGAGAGATTCTCGTCAGCATGGAGAGAAAATTCACCAATAGGTACCGACGACGAAGTGCGTCAAATTGGTGAGTTTCTCTTTATGCATCTAAATCCCGATGAGGGAGTATATATTCGTCATTCGGTTCGCCAGGATCTATGGCGAGAAGCCGTCGGTAAAAACTTCCCGAAACATACATCTGTATCCGATATGTATAAAGACGAACTGCGATTTATGGAGGCAATTCGGCAAGCCTTCAAAGATCGAGGTCTCGCCCCAAGAGATATGATCGATGTTCAGGGTGCCTTGTGGGTGGTGCACAATTATAAGCAAGAGAGTAACCGAACCATGGAAAGCAATCTGGGTCGCAATGATATCGAAGCGGCGATGGATGCATTCGACCAATTTGTTGAAAGCGAGGAGCACGCAGAAATATTTAAAGGATTTGGGGATCCGCGCGACTATTGGGTTCGTTCCTCGCGTTCGCGAAAGAACCGGGTTTACCCAACCAAACCCATAGTTGGGTTCATTCAAAGAAAGACAAAGCTGAATGGCGGCTGGGGACAGAAGCATGATGCTGCAGCGCTTTTGCACAACGCTGGCTATATCATTGTAGATACGGATGACGTGCCTGTATTCCCGCCAGAGAGGTATGAGCACCTGATACGTGATGCAGACCGAATTCGGCTATGTGCGCTCAATTATTATATTGAACCTGCTCGTGAAAGCGAAGCGACGATCGTGTCGATCCGCGCGGGCGATCTGGCTGTTGCTATGGGGATCAATGACGCGCTACCGAATATTTGTCAGGTGCTTGGTGGAGTGAAGCTGCAGGAGATAGCGGGTCTGACAGCTCCCACACACACGACTCCTAATCCAAGTAGCACAACTACATTTACATTTAGGCTTGGTCCAGAAGCGGAGACAGACGCAGTGAGCGAAGATAGTGGTGCCAAAGCAGCCAGACCAACTAACCTGATACTTTATGGTCCCCCGGGTACCGGTAAAACGTATCAAACTGCGTGGGAGGCTGTTCGACTATGCCTGGGGGAGGCCGTGGCCGCCGCGCTCCATCAACCGGATCGGCGGAAAGATTTGATGGCCGAGTATCGGAAGCTGGCGGAAGCGAAGCGAATTGAGTTTGTTACTTTCCATCAATCCATGTCGTACGAGGAGTTTGTTGAGGGGCTTCGTCCCAGTACTGGGGAAGAAACGGGACAAATGCCCGATGAGGTCGGCGCCGATGTTGGTTTTCAGCTGAAGCCTCATAGCGGTATTTTCAAACGTATCAGTGAGAGAGCTGAGCGCGACCTAGGCGAGGGAGAGTCGGAGAGACGGTTGGACCGTACTCGCCGGATTATCCGGCTTGGCCTAACCGGTGAGAATTGGCTTGAAAAGTTCAATCGGTTTATTTCAGCGGGAGAAGTGGAGTGGCCGCACGGTGGGGATACGGATTGGTCGGCGCCTGAATATGAGAGTTGGGAGGCGATTAAGAGTGAGCGCAAAAAGGACGATCCGAGTGTTCTGGGTAGTCAGCCTGCCATATACGGAACGTGGCTGTTTAGGGCTGACGCAGAAGTAGGCGACTACGTAGCGTTGACAGTGGGAACGAAGAGGGTCGTGGCGCTGGGGCGACTAGAGGGTGATTATACGTATGAGGCTGCCACGGACACCGGAGCAGCACGGCACACACGGTCGGTCAAATGGATCTGGAACAGCGCGGAGGGCGTGGAGCGCGATGGAATATACGATTCAAATTTCACGGCATTCCACACCGCTTATCCGCTCCTTGAAGAGCAATTGCATTGGGATGGTGTAGATCGACTGGTCTATGGCTCTGATTTGTCCACGCAGTCAACGAATGCTCGACCGTACGTGTTGATCATCGATGAGATCAATCGCGCGAACATTTCAAAGGTATTCGGAGAGCTCATCACGTTGTTGGAACCTGACAAGAGATTGGGGAAGACAAACGAAATTCGCCTGCGGTTGCCTTATTCCAAGAAGCACTTTGGCGTGCCTTCCAATTTGCACATTATTGGGACAATGAATACCGCAGATCGTTCGATTGCTCTTCTCGATACAGCATTGCGTAGACGGTTTGATTTCCGTGAGTTGATGCCCGATGCCTCCGTTTTAAAAAAATCGGTGGGCGGTATCGATCTGCAGAAGTTGCTTACCACCATCAACAATCGCATCGAATATTTCTTCGATCGGGAGCATCAGATCGGTCATGCCTATTTCACGGACTGTTCGTCGGAAGCGGACGTTGCAGAAGTAATGCGCCACAAGGTGATCCCACTCTTGGCGGAATATTTTTATGAGGATTGGTCGAAGGTCGCCGCAGTGCTCGGGGATGGTGAAAGTGGTCCGGGTCATTTCCTTGAAGCGCAAGTTCTGAGCGCTCCAACAGGCATCTCCGAAGACGAACTGGCAGACAAGAAGTTGCGCTGGCTCGTGAAAGAGAAGGAGAAGTTCAATTTTTCGGAGTTCGAAAGTTGAAGCATAATTACACGGTTCGCGAGTGGAACAGAATTCCTTACGGTGAAGGTAAGGAACAGATCCCCTCTTTCCATGCCGACCGACTGGCGGCTTTAGCGCAAAGCTCACCCCTTGCCGGCAAAGGTGGGAGTAGTGTTTTGGAGCATGGAAGACATGCCCTGAGGGCTCGTGGGATTGTGGGAATTCTTGCGACCAAAGACTGCAGCTTGGAAATTCTTCCAAAGATCGACGTGCTGCCGGGCGAAGGCGCAGAACAACAGAATGCCGCTATCCGCAAGCATCTAATCCATATGCTGGCAGTGGCACGGAACCTAAAGCTGGATATCGGGGCGATCACAGACTTAGCCTGGCAGAGAGAAACGCTTCTGGAAATTCTGGTTAAAATATTTTGCGATAAGCTAACAGATGCGGTCCGTCATGGAATGCCGCGTCGATATGTCGAGCAACAGGATGATTTACCCGCTTTGCGCGGCAGGCTTGATGTTGTTCGGCAGTTTACATGCCATGTGGTAAATGTATCGCGGTTAGCTTGCCAATTTGATGCGCTATCGGAAGATATTGCGCTAAATCGGGTCATGAAGGCTGTGGTGCGGCATCTCTCCATTACGTCTCGGAGTTCCGCAAATCAGCAACGCTTGCGCGAGTTAGCTTTTGTCTATTCCGATATTTCAGATGTGCCGCCCTCCGCATTGCGATGGGACCAGGTCGTGATCGATCGAACCAATCGAAGGTGGCATGAGCTATTAAGCATGGCGCAACTATTCCTAGACGGGCGATATCAGACAACAACGGGAGGGGCTGTGCAGGGGACCGCCTTGTTGTTTGAAATGAACTCGCTGTTTGAGGAATATGTTGGTCGACTTATTTCCAGAGCCTTGGCCGGAACCGGAGCGACCGTGTCCTTGCAAGGGGGGCGTCTTTTTTGCCTTTCTGCCGAGACGACGGAGCGAGGGCTATTCCAAACAAAGCCTGATATTCTGATACGTCGAGCAGGAAAAGTAACGCATGTGATCGATACAAAATGGAAGCGCATTTCGTCCAGCATTGATGACCCCAAGCAGGGCGTTTCACAAAGCGATGTTTATCAAATGATGGCTTATGCTCATCTATACCAAGCACAGCGCATAACGCTTCTGTATCCGCATCATCGTGGGCTAGGCGATGACGAGTGCGTACATGCTCGGAACCAGATAACTGGCCGTCAGACAATTTTGGAGACAGCGAGTATTGATTTGGCCAACGGACATGGGATGCTGGATCGGGTCAGGGCGTTGCTTTTTGCGGACGAAGAGTTGGTAACCCATTCAGATTATGCGTTGTCGCAGTGACCAGTCGCCAAACAAAATTCTAGGATCTTGTAACATCAGCCAGGATCGCAGATGATCTGCTCCTTGGCGAATTTGCTTTTGCGCATTGTCTATCTCCGTTGCGACAGACTCTCCATTCAAATGCGGGACCAATCGGGGCTCAGGTCACTGGTTCCTGCAACCTGAACAGCGTGACACGGGAAATGACGAAGGTAAATGCAGAAATTGCCGCGTTGTTGGAATTGGGGTGTGCCGCTCTGGTTAATCCATTTCTTCGGCGATCGAACACCTTGGCAGACCGTAGTCGCACGCTTCCTCCTCCGTCAGGGGATATATGTGTTCTATTGCGTCCAGGGTGCTGTGAGCCGTTAGCTGTGCGTCACTTTCGGAAATGTCCCAGACAATCACCTGTCCCCGCGAAGAGGTCATGGCTTGGGAATCATTGTTCATGAATCGAACGCTGCTTACTCGATCTTCGTGCCCACGAAGCGTCAATTCCAGCGCGCCGGTTTCAGTATTCCAAACACGCGCAGAATTGCTTCTTGAGCCGGTGAGGAGTTTTTTGCCATCTTTGCTGAACGCTAGAGAGATGATCGCTCCGCTCGGACCATCAAGTTCCGCGATCTTTTCCTCATCTGAAACTCGATATATTCCGGCACTGTAGCGATCTGCTCCTGCATAAATGAGTCCGTCGGGGCTGATTGCGGCGATGTCGAACATGTTTGTTCCTGTTCCTATCGCTTCTCCGGTGTTCAAGTCCCAGATGCTCGCGCCATATGTATTGTTGTTTGCAATGACAAAACGACTACTGACGTCTACTTCCATGGAATCGGCATGATGCTTTCCGATATCCAATGTCTTCTGAAGTTCCCAATTTCGGGTGTTCCATTTTCTCAGTTTCTCATCCGAATGGGATGTCAGCACAAATTGGTCCAAAGGTCCGAATAGTGCAGTGAAAATCCGGGGTTCGTCGAAATAAATTTCCTTGATGAGCTCTCCGGTAGTGCGATCCCATACCCTAAGGTGACCGCTTTTGTGCACGGTAAGGAACTGTTTCCCATCGCTCGAGACGTCCCATGTCTGCGCGGCATCTATATTCGGATATTTTTTGACTAATGATCCGTCCACCAAGGAGCGCAATTCCAGTCCGACCGAATCTCCAAATCCGTTTCCATCGGGATACACCATCCAAGTAATATTCTTGACTAGAACAAGCTGGCTGTCAGGGATCGGTACAGGGTCAGCGTAATATCCGCCTGAGCGGGTCAAGGTTCTGCTGGCAAAGTAAGGGTATCTCGACCAGACTTTTACAGACCCATCTCTGGACATCGTTAGAAAGCGCGTCTGACTGGCATCAGTCGTCACGCTATCAACTGCACCATCGTGCGCTTGCACGGTCGCGAGAAGCTCATCTCGGCCTGACCAAATCTGGAGTTTACCATTTATCGAGCCGGTAGCGAAATTCCATCCGAAGCGCAGGATATTGATGGAAGTTATCGGATCAGTAGGGTCTGTTGGCACTCGGTTCCCGGCTTTGCCGTCAATGCTCCAGTGAAACAAGAGGCCCTCATCTTTCAGGGCGAGCATTGACAGGGTCTCCTTGCTCAATGCTGTTTCAAGATCCCATAAATAGCTGCCCTTGAACGAGTGCATCAATGAGCCATCGGATATCTTTTGTACTTGCGTGGCGCCGTCGGAGAGACTCAGGATGGCAAGGTCTCTCTCTTCATCAATATTGACATGTTGTATTCTGAGATGGTCTTCAAACTCGAAAACCGAACTTGTTTCTTCTCTCGGATTCACGAAGGAGGCGAAATCATTCGAGGCAAGGAAATGGATGCTCCCCTCATCCGCGATCGCCAAGAAATATCTGTTCAGGCCGAACTCTTCCGGGTCCATGGTATCGACATAGGCGCAGGACTCCAAATCGTAGTAGTACAGTGGATTGTAGATATTATATTGGGTGGTGAGAATTTTATCTTCGAAAACCTGCTGAATTGCATTTGAGGGTTTCTGCCCTTGGAAGCGGCATATCTCAGTCTGAGTGTCGATATCCCAAGTATAAATTTTTCCTTTTCTGTCGGTGGCGATCAATTGTGATTCGTCTGATGTCATGTAGATGGGGGGGAGCAATTCGTTCTCCAGAGAGAACGACGCCAAGATTTTTTCATCGGGAATCGATCTGATTTGTATCAGTCCGTCATATTGCGGAAGAATTACTTGTGTTCCCGCGTTCCTGAAGAGCGGCGGGGCAAAAAAGGTGTCCGGATTGGATCTGAAATGAGCGAGTTCGCGGAGTTCGAACTTCGACTCCATCAGTTGGCGAACAGCTCGCGTTTGGATGCTGGTTTTTTTCGGCCCGGACAACAGTACCGCTTCAGCATTCAGCGCCAGAGCCTTTAAAGCAGATCCGGCATTTTGGGCTTCTTTAGCGGAGTCCAGTATGCGGGTAATTCTTTCCTGATCAGCGACAATTGCGTTGCTCTGGGCGAGCTGGAACTGAGAGAATCCGGCCCAGGAGCCCAGCGCAACAATGAGAGCCGTAGCGGTGATGATAGCTGCTGACCGTTTGCGCCGAGTGCGCGCTGCATTTGCGGAAATTTGAACAAGTGCGGAAACCTCGGGATCGATGTCCAGACCGCGATTGTTCGCTTCCTCTATCCAATTCTGACCCCGCTTGAGAGCGGCCCCCGAGAGCAGCAAGTCTTTTGACTGGTGCTGATTGGACCATTCAAGCGCTCTATCGGCATATCTTGTGTGAGCCTTGACCCAAGCATTGTCCGTTTCAAGAATTTCGACAAGGGTTTCGAAGTGGTGAGAAAATTCGAAAATGCCGACGCTTGGAAGAATCTGGAGGTGACTGATCTCTTCCGGCTGGAGTGACTTTTCATCGATGCCGATACGAACGGGTATAAGGCGTTTCCGTAATTTCGAGACAAGATCCAGTTCCCAGCGAACCCACTGTGACTTTGAGGAATGGGAGCTAACCAGCCACACAACGGAATCGCTTGAGCGTATTAAGTGAGTGAGCTCCGTCATCCACGCTTCGGCATAGGGTAAATCTCGTCGATCGATTAATACTTCATACCCTTCATTTTTCAGTTCGTTGGCTACCGAGTCTGCTATATCTGCGTCGGCACGTGAGTAGCTTATAAACACGCGCTGCTTGCGATCGACGAACTCTAGTTGTTCCGATGTCATGTTACGTCCCCCAACGTAGGTGCAATACCGGTGGCTCCCGGTTCGTTACTATCAGAACTTTTCGGTCTTCACATATGCACCGAAAAAAATTCAATCGACGAACTCGAGAATTTGGCAACACGGATTTCCTCGCCAGAACAGCGCTCACCAATTGCAGACGAGTGTTATCGATGACCCTATGAATCAAGCGCCGGCTTGGAAAATTTGCGGGCCACCCATTGGGTGTGCTCGCGAGAGAACACTAGTTCTCCAGAATTTACGAAGTCGGATAACTTTTCGTCTGTTGTCACGTCTGAAACGGAGGACCTCAACAATGCGATCTCACGTGCGGTAAGGGCGTACGAAGCTGAAAGCTCACGATACCGTTTTGAGCGGGTCCAGCCCAAAAGACCTGAGCCGATAAGCAGAAATACCGAAACGAGCGCCCATGAACCCCGCATATCAATCGCATTGAATACGAGAAGTACGAGTGGAGTGAAGTATGTCAGGCAGACCACAAAGTACCAGATGGTTGCGCGATTGGCATTGGACTTGGCCTTTTCAATGTACCAATTCTGTTGTTCTGATACTCGTTGCTCAAGATAGGTATTCAGACGTTCTTCAATATTTGACCGGCGAATATGTAGCATCGCTTCAGTCACTTGAGATTTCGGATTTGCAGAATTGGGAATGGGCAAGTTCGCGCCATTGCTCAGTATTTCACGCAAGCGGCTTGTAAATTGCTCCGTGGCTTCCGTCCCTTCCGTATTTTCATAGGGAACTGCTCGCATCATGAACTGCCAGGAAATTGTCTTGACGGATTCCGCCATTGCTCGAGACAAATACCATTCAGCATCTGCTTGTCGAAAGTGAGAAACCGTCGCGATCGCCGCCAGAAAAATGAATGCAATTCCAAAGATTCCAGACGCCACATTGTAATGCTCGCCTAGCCATGCCACCAAACCGGTTGCTACCAAGAGCAAGTATTCAAGACGGATCAGATTGAAGTGGAGGCGTTGTGCTTTGGTGGCGTTGCGATCCGCAGCGTAGAATAGTTCGGGATACTCAATCATCTCGGAAATTCCGTCGCTTGGTGTTCTTGGCACTCTAAACTTCCAGATATCCGGGACGTTCGGTCCAACTTGTTTCCATTAAACAGCGTGGTAAACGAGGTGCAACCCGAACTCATCCCAGAGGCCACTCAGTGGTTTCTGCAGCCAGCACGAAATTTCATCGAAGCAGGACGGGAAATTGTTGGTACTATTGTTGGTACACAATTTTTAGAGAAAAGCAAAAGTAAGTAAAAACAACCATTTATATTTTAATCGTGAGTCCTCTTCTGGCACCAATTATACAACCGCTCTTCGGGGCGGTTTTTTATTGTCTGGAATATTTTGAGGGCAGGGGGCCGGTCTTGCCTGTGCCGTGCGGCGGGTGCGTCGGCTGAACTGGTAAACAGAAGCTTTTCGGGAGCACTTGAATTGCTCAGCAGGGCGGGGCTGGGGTCTTAACCATGTTCGGCCATGCTGCGGCCATGCGTTTATCTACCATTACCCACACCGCCTATGTGACAACCGTTGTGCTCTCCATGATTACGGGGGCGACCATGTTGATGGCGTCCGCCGCGCTGGATGAGGAACGGGCCGCCGTTGCCAATCGCTACGCGTTCGACAAGGCCTCCTTCGAGCTTGATGTCGAGATTTTCCACATGTCCGACAAGGCGCGGGAATATGTCATCACGGGCAATGAAGAATATCTGGAGGATTACGGCGTCGTGGCCGCCGCCCTGCAGGACACCGAAGACCGCCTGCAGCACATGGAGGATGCCGGCGCCACGGAGGTCGAACTCGCGACCCTGACGGAGGCCATCGACCAGGCCAATCGCCTGACCAATGACCAGCGCCAGGCGATCGAAGCGTACCAGAGTGGAGACGCCCAGACGGCGCGCGACATCCTCTTCAGCGATCATTACGAAGCGGAACTCGATCTCATCAACAGTGACGTGCTGCGCTTCCAGGCCCTGCTGGACCAGCGGACCGCCACCGAGATCGAGCAGGCCATACGCGCCTCGCGGGTATGGAAAACCATTTCCGAAATTGTGCTGGGGCTGACGGCCCTCATGTTCCTGGGCGTGCTTTATTTCGTGCTCAAGCGCCGCATCCTGCGGCCGGTCAGCCGACTGAGCGATGTCGTCACGCGGCTTGCCGATCAGGACTATGATGTCGACCTGTCGAATTTCCATAACAGGGACGAGATCGGCGACATGGCGAAGGCCGTGCGGATATTCCGGGAGAACGGGCTGGAACGTCGCCGCCTTGAAGAAAAGTTGGAGCGCGACCTGAAGCTCAAGACGGTCTTGTCCCGCATGACCCACCGCATGCAGGCCTGCGAGGGCAAGGATGAAGTGGCCGATGTGGTCCGTCTGTTCCTGCCGGCCATCCTGCCGGGATGCCCCGGCCGACTCTATCTGTTCGAGAAGACCGACAACATCATGCGGCAGGCCAGCGAATGGCTGGCGCCTGCCGATTCCGCCGCACGCTTCGGGCCGATGGATTGCTGGGCCCTGCGCCGGGGCACCTTGCACCAGCATGGGGCCGATCAACCCGACATGCCCTGTGAGCATTTGCGGTCCGCCGAGGGCGGGCCAGAGAGTGGGAGGGAGGGTGCAAACGCCGTCTCTTCCGTCTGCGTCCCTCTGACGGCGCAAAGGGAAGTCATTGGGCTGCTTTATTGCGAGATGCCGGATGGGCCGGCCTATCGGGCCCATGAGCACTATATTGTCATGCTGGCCGAGAACATCTCGCTGTCGCTCTCCAATATGGGCCTGCGGGAAGAATTGCAGGAACAGGCAATGGCGGATTCCCTGACGGGCCTTGCCAACCGGCGCCAGTTGGAACAGCGCCTGGGCGCATTGCTGGGCGATTCACAGCATACGGACCGCCGGGTCAGCTGTATCATGATGGATGTCGACCATTTCAAATTGCTCAATGACACCTATGGCCATGACAAGGGCGATGACGTACTCCGGGAGATCGCCAGGATCCTGCAGTCGCACACACGCGAGGACGGGCTAGCTTTCCGCTATGGGGGCGAGGAGTTCGTCATCCTGCTGCCCGGTGTGGAAACCGAAGATGCGCTGCTGCGCGCGGAGGCCATTCGCAGCGATATTGCCGCGCATCGCTTTCATCATGATGGCATCGTGATTGACGGGGTCACGGCGTCTTTCGGGGTGTCGACCTCGCCGGACATCTGCCCGGATACGCGGCTGGTCCCGACGGCGGACGCCGCCCTTTACGAATCCAAGGCCAATGGCCGTAACCGCGTTACGCGGGGACGCATGGCCTCGTCCGCGGACAAGGTGGCCTGACGCGCCTCAAGGCTGATCTAGTCGGCGGCGATGATCAGCGTGAGCCGGTCGGAATACTTGCCGGCGAGGGCCAGCGCCGTCTGGGTGCGGATCATGAAATCAAGCCTGTGCTGTGAACTGGTGTGCCCTTGCAGGATGGTTGTCTCTGTTCCGGCAGCGGGCTGGACGAGCTGGCCATCGATGCGCAGATCATAGGCTATGCCGTTCGAGGTGAATTCGTGCCGCAACTGCCCGGCATTTTCGGACAACAGGTCGATGGAATAGGGCGTGTTGGCGGTGACGGAAAAATCCAGAGACTTTTCCTGTCCTTTCATCAGGGTCCCGAAACCCACATCCATGGATTTGATCCCGGCCTGCGCATCGCTGCCGAAGGACGCCACCACGCTCGGCGCAACCTGGGTCACAACATCCACCGTCTGCCGGGTCACCAGTTCCTGTCCGCCATCCCGGCTGTCGAACAGGGAGACCATCAGCCGTCCGGTATACTGGCCCGCCGGCACATGCTGGCCCGGCGGGATGGAAATCTGGAAGTTCGCCTGCCTCTGGGGTTGGCCTCGGGGGATGGAGCCTGGCACTTCAACAACATTGACTGACTGGACGGTGTCACGCCCGGCAGGGTCAATCTGAAAATTGAGCGTGTTCGATCCTGAGCGGAGAACCGCTTGACCGGCGCCTGTATCCGGCTCGATACGGACGATATAGGTGCAGGACTCCCCCCTATGCTCAATCGCGACCGCGCCGAGTTCGGTGTGGAACCGATCACTGTTCCCCTCATAGCCGCGGCTGCGCGCACCCCGATACCAGATGGCGGGCGTCGGGGCCAATCTCAGCTGGCAGGAGTCCGCTGCTGATTGCGCGCCTGGCGCGGCCATGCTGACCGGAGACAGGCTCATGTCATCCTGCGCCCAGGCGGCATCAGCGAAGATCAGGGCCAATGCGGCCAGCCAGATTCTTGCGGGCAACATATCACGCTCCATCCTTGTTCATCACACGCACCGTTACATTGTAAGGTGCAGTCGTCGTGTTGGTTTTTATTTTCACCGGGTTTGGCAGGCGAATAACGCCAATATCCCCTTCCGGCACCTGGAAGGAGGCCGTCGCTCCTTCGGGGGAGTCGAACTCCAGCGTTACAGTCTCGCCATGCTGCAATCCGTCGATGTAGAAGCGGCCGCCCCGATTGGTGAACATCTGGTGGCGTTCCCCGTCGCTGGTGATCGCATAGCCTGCAGCGAAGGAAATCGGCTCCCCCAGTTGGTCAACGAGCACAGACATCACCGCCACGTTCCGATCATCCCCGATCTTCACGATATATCCGGATCGATAGCTGGGGAGGAAGCTCAGGGCCTGTCCGCCCAGAGATGTCCCAGCCGGAGCATCCGGGGCATTCACCTCGATCGTACGAAGATAGTAGGAATTGAGATCCGGCACGACAGCGGCCCCCAACGCGGAGGAATGCGCAGCGTAGGATGGCTGGGTGTCAAAGACCGATCCCTGCGGATCCACCGCGATGTCAAATCCCTTTACGGCGTCGTTCTTGGCGAAGATCGCAAAGCTGTCATAGACGGGCCGCGAGAGGGCCATGGCGCCGTCGGCAAAAACGATGGCGGAGCCAAAAGCCAGCTCCGTTGCATTTTCGGAGCCGAAATCCTCTTGCGGCGCCGCTGCGCCCAATACCTGTTCCACGCGGGCCTCGAACCGGTTACCGACATAGGTGGCCCCGGCCCGCAGCTCATCGGAGTCACTTTGGTGCGTATAAGTCGTATCCCAGCCATAGCTTCCTACACTGCGATCCTGACGCGACGCGTATGTTGCCCGGGTCGAAGGGGTGCGTGAGTCGTGATAGACTTGGCCGAAGCCGTCGCCCAAGCGGACATTGAAGGACAGCCCAGCGGACCAACCGCTGCGTCCTAGCGCGTCTTCGTAGCGAATGACTGTGCCCAGCGTTCCGTACCGTGTGGCCCAAGTTATGTTAAAGGAGTGGGATTGCTCGAGATCACTGGTATTATGCCGCTGGCTGAATCGGGAGCCAAGTTGAACGCGGACAGCGGAATTAAGGGTCCGCGAGGCCCGCGCCGAGACATCGTATTTGTACAGGGTCCGAGACCCTCCGAGGGCCATGAAGTCTTCGTCCTGGTAACGTAGCTGCAGGTCGAAACGGGTCTGATGGGCTATGTCTGTATCGTTCCAGCGATACAGGCCGGTCACGGCGCCCCCCTTTCCATCGTCATGATCGCTATAGCTGGTCAACAGGCCGAACGTCCCGATACCCGTGGAATAAAAAGCCTCGGCGCCCAGATTGACGAGGTGGGTGTCGGCCTGGAAATTGACTCCCGAGGTAAAGCGGTCGGTCCAGCCTTTGCGATAGAATCCGCTGGCTGCGGGATTGTCCATGTCGTATTCGCGCTCGCCCTCATTGAGCTCGGATGTCGGGCCAACACTTAGCGCAAAATCGGTCGTGCCTTTCTTCAGCAGGCTGAAGTCGTAGAACGCGGAAAACACGACCCGGTCCACATCGCCGCTGTCATATTCGATCTCCAGGACCACATCATTTCCGGCTGCACTTTGAAGCGGAAGATCGGTCAGATTGTACCGGCCTGGCTGCAGGCGGAACTCACGAATATACTGTCCATTGATGTACACAAGTACGCGGGCGGAGCGTTGCAATTCGAATTGCTGAGAGGGATTGGTCCGGTATTCCTTGTAGGGCTGGAGCCCAAAGCTTCGGAACCCTGCAATGCCGAGGATGTCCGGATTGCCCTGCAGGCCGGTGGTCGGAACGGACAGGTCACCGGCTTCGAGACGGATTCGCTTGTCGACGAGATCCTTGGTCAGGCGTGTGTCATTTCGGACAAGGCCTGAATCTGATGTGTCACTGTAGCGAGCGCCCGTTTCGAGCACCAGGCCCAGCGCATTGACGGCCACACCCATATTGACCTGCGTTGCCGTAAATCCAGTCGGCACATATTCACTGGCGTGAACATATTGCGTGCCCGCCGCGATGTTGACGATGCCGCTGGTCCGCGCCTGTTTCACGGTATTGAGGTTGTTGACCTTGAAGCGTGGCTGTACCGGCACGGGCACCACCGAGCGCATTTCCAGAGGTACATGGATATCGAGATAAAGATTCGTATGGTCGAACTCGGCGAGCAGGCCCAGACCCTGCAGATCGGCGACTGTGATCTCGTCGCGTGCCGAAAACGCTTCCAGCAGTTCGAGCTGTTTCTCGTCGATCAGGAAGGGAAGCAAAAGATCGACCAGCGCCTTGCGATCGACACGCGTCTCGCCCGGAACTGTACTCGGGGTCATCACGACATCGCCCTTGTTCAGGCCCGAGATGATGACAGGATAAGGCAGACTGACGGCGTTTTGCATCTTGCTGCCGAACACCGCGCCAAAAATCTCATCCGGCGACGCGTCCGTTGACAGTTCAGGTTCGTCGGAGGGCCGGGTTGGCGTGTCGGCGTGCGCCCATTGGCCGGTAAATTTGAAGACCGCCGCCGAGCCTGCAAACAGGAGCAGTTTTTGCAGCAGGGTGTTGTATCGCGAGCTACCGTCCTGTCGACGGCGTGTGACGGTTTGGCGGTTCGCCTGGATTGAGGTTGACTTGCGCACCCGTCAGCAAACCCGTCAGTTGCGGAAATAGTCGGTTTTGAGCGAGGCTGACACTGGCCCAACCGTCAGGGTGTCGGCGACGGGCACGTCCACAATGGCCTGCGTTCCGGCAATGATGTTGCGATTGTTGAGTGCCTCCACGGCGTCTTCGGCGAGTTCCAGAGTTTGACCGCCAGCCTGAACCGTAACGACAGGGTGCATCAGGATGGCCCGGCGCTGACCGACATTTTGTACGGTCAAGCGGAGAAGGTTTTCACCACTCTCGGATTTCACGATCTCGCCATGGGAAATTCTGGCGTCGGGCGCTCCCTTGGCCGGTACCACATACAGCGCGGCTTCATATCGAAAGCCGAGTTTCACATCGACGGCCACACCTTGAGGCGTACTTCCATCGCCCTTGTAGGGAATTGGCAGCTGTTCGACCACGAGCCGGTAGGCAAGCTCTGTGTCAGGACTGGATTCGCCAACCCATTGGACGCGGATGGACTGGCTCTGCCCTGGGGCCAGGACCATTTGCGGCGGGGTCACGATGAAATCATCATATTCCGCTTCGCGGGTTTCATTTCCCATCTCATCGGCCGACCGCCGATAGACTTCAATCTGAAGGGCAATGGGTTCCTTGTGAGTATTCCTGACGACAAACGTCTTGGCCGTGCCCGATCCGGTAGGAGAGAATTGCGCGACAATCGGTGCGAATTCGTAAGCGGCAGCCGTCGGCGATATGGCGGTAACAATACAGGCAGCCAATACGAGCAATGATCGAAAAAACATGTTTCCCGTCCTCAGAGAAATCTACAATGAAAAGAAAGGGGTCAGGCGGGGTCTGAAAGGATCAGACCCCGCCTGACGCTGGAGGAACTGACTTAGTAGTTGGCAGCCAGCGTGATGGTCAGCGTATCTTCATACGTACCAGCCACGGCATATTCAGCCAGCGAATCGAACGACAGGTCGAGATTGCCGTTGCGGCTTCCGCCATTGGTCAGGATGTTTTCCCAGTCATTGTCCGTGACGATCACTGTACCCGCACCGGAAAGATCGGTCTGCGAATTGTACGTCCCAGTCGGGAAGATCCACCACCGGGTGTCGACATCATAGTCGATGTTCACAGCGCCGAAGCTTTCGACGTGTTCCATGCCGCCATTCGCCGACTGCAGGGTCACCGTGTAGGGCGAGTTGCAGGAATAGGCGACGGCCAGGAAGCCCTGATCGCCATCGTCCAGCATGTCGACATTGTAGGAAGCCGAACCTTCTGGAATGAGTTCGCAATTGCTTTCGACTTCGCCGGTGAGGTTGATGACCAGACTTTCGGAGTCCAGAGCGGATGCCGAACCCGCTGTGAGTGCGACTGCTGCCGCAATAGCTGTAAGTGTACGCTTCATTGTGGTACCCTCGATTTTCCCGGCATGGGTGCAAGCCATAGCCGGGGTGTTCTGCCCCGCCACCATTGGCTGGACAGTGCATCCCACGCGAGTGGGTAGGAGTGGCGGGAATCCGCCAATTCAGGTCACGGGGCATAGCTGTCCCGTGACCACACCCCGAACCCTGTTAGATTCGTAAGTGATCTCTGATGTCATGATGATTTCGAACTGAGTGCGCCCGAATTTTTATCGCTTCTTTGCTGTCCCCAAGATTCTCGTCTCCGATCCCTTGCCATGTTCTATGTCTAAAAATTCGTTTCATGCTTCCAGTATTGCGTAAGTACTGAAAGATGCGTCCCCGAATTTACCCCCCGACATTCCGATACAATCGGAGGTTAACTGATTATTAACGCCCCTTTCAGGTATTCTCAACACCCAAATTATTACAAACGGGGTCTTGAGAGGCGGCGGAAACCCCTCGAGGGCGAGTGAGCCCCGTGATTACGCATGCGGAACGAATCCGTGTACTGAGGTGTAACTGGCGGGATCAGGCCCCGCTTCGCCCCTTATCCAGAATGTGAACGCTTCCCCGCAGGCATTCATGCAATCCGTAGTTGGATGTGCAGGGCCCGCCGAAACATATTTCTGAGTGTGCGGTGCACAATGCATCAAAGAAGAGAGGCCGGCCCGCTCAAGCAGGCTACGCCGCTCACAAAGAACTCAGGACAAATTACGCCTGAAAAGCGAGCAAATCTTCTTCGCGCTGCACAACAAGATTTTCGTCTTTTCCCGACCAGAAATGTTCATTCCGGAAGCATTCGGCCCGAATATAGGGGGCTGAGTATTTGCTAAGTTCAGAATATGGATGATTTGAGATCAAGTGAGGCCGTCATGACGCCCGTTCTGAACCGTGTATGACGATCAGCGTGTCGCGTCCGGAGCCGGCAAGGGAGCCGGCAAATCGGCCAATGCGTTCAGCGCGGAGATCAGCGTGGCCCATTGTTCGGCTCCAAGCTGGGCCTTCAGGGCCTGCTGGGCGGCATCCCATTTCGTCACGATGTCCGCCAGGAGGGACCGGCCCGCGTCTGTCAGGCGGACATGGCGCGTGCGGCTGCCCTCGGGAGTAAAGGTCTCGACCCGGCCGGCACGTTCCAGCGCGGCGATATTGCGGATCATGGTGGTGCGCTCGGTGCGCATTCGCGCCGCAAAGTCCGCAACACTGATGTCATTCAGATAATAGAGCTGCATCAGCAGGGAGGCCTGGCCGGGCGCAATGCCGGCGCCATCCAGATACGCCCCATAGTGACGCGACAGCGCGCGATTGGCGGCGCGGGCAGCCTCGGCCATGCAAACATGCGGGCTGTGGCGGAGATCCTCCAGCAGGGGGATCCTGTTTGATGTGTCCGTCGTCATGGCGCTTCCATACACTGATTTCCGGGGTTCGGTAAATTTAGGGGATTTACCTCGTCGCGCATAAATGTGCATATACACATAAATATGTGTAAAGGCCATAGGGCAAAGAGGAGGCGCGGCATGGCGCAACAGGACAAGAGCGTCGCAATTGTCGGCGCGGGGGATTACATCGGCGCGGCGATTGCGAAGAAATTCGCAGCCGAGGGCTATACTGTGGTGGCCGGCCGCCGAAATGGCGACAAGCTGGCGCCGCTGGTTGAAGAAATCGAGGCGGCGGGCGGCAAGATCTCCGCGCGGTCGCTGGATGCGCGCGAGCCGGACGATGTGACGGCCTTCCTGGCCGAAGCGGACGCGCTCGCCCCGCTGGCCCTGACCGTGTTCAATGTCGGCGCCAATGTGAATTTCCCGATCCTGGAAACCACCGACCGTGTCTTCCGCAAGGTCTGGGAGATGGCCTGCTTTGCCGGCTTCGTGACGGGCCGCGAATCCGCGCGGCTGATGCTGGAACGCGGACAGGGCAAGATCTTCTTCACCGGCGCCACGGCCGGGCGGCGAGGCGGCAAGGGATACGCGGCCTTTGCCTCGGCCAAGTTCGGCCTGCGCGCTGTGGCGGAATCCATGGCGCGGGAATTGTGGCCGCAGCATATCCATGTGGCGCATCTGATCATTGATGCCGGCGTCGACACCGAATGGGTGCGCGAGCTGATCCGGCAACGCGGCGGCCCGGACGACCCGCAGGGCCTGATGCCGCCCGAGGCCATCGCCGACGCCTATTGGCAATTGTTCCAGCAGCCGGAGACGGCCTGGACGTTTGAACAGGAAATCCGTCCCTATGGGGAGACATGGTGATGAGTGATATGAGCGTGGAATTCCATTTCGATTTTGGCAGCCCGAATGCCTATCTCAGCCACAAGGTGATCCCGGATGTTGAGGCGCGCACCGGAGTGACCTTCACCTATGTGCCGGTTCTGCTCGGCGGTGTGTTCAAGGCGACAGGCAATCAGTCCCCGGTGATGGCG
>TARA_R110002124_G_scaffold151086_1_pt1 | contig 35696 bp, 34 predicted proteins | sample TARA_R110002124 | Tara Oceans TARA_R110002124 (sample SAMEA4397445) | marine metagenome | biome: Polar Biome; feature: [SRF] surface water layer (ENVO:00010504); material: water (ENVO:00002006), including particulate matter (ENVO:01000060) such as... | depth 5 m
AAGCATGAAATCATTACAACTTATATTAGCTTTTTTAATAGTTCCTGTACTTGTCTCTAGTAGTACAAAACACGATTATTACGTTAGTGTCACAAAAATTGAATACGTTAAGGCGCAACAATCGCTTCAAATTATAAATCAGATTTTTATAAATGATTTTGAAAAGTTATTACGTCAACGTTATGATGAGAGTATTACTCTTGATACTGAAAATGAATCAGAAGTAGTAGAAACTTATATGCAACGATATTTATCAGATAAGTTAAAAATCAATGTAAATGGAGCTTCTGTAAGCTTCAAATTTATTGGAAAAGAATACAAGGATGATATCACCTACTGCTACCTCGAAATTGAAAATGTCTCAGAAATAAAATCATTAGAGGTTACCAATAGAATTTTGTTCGATATTTTTCCAGAGCAGCAGAACATTGTGAGATTGAAACTCTTAAATAAAAACAAGAGTTTTTTATTGCTTCCAGACAAAGACAGTTTCGTGTTAAACTTTGATTAAAAATCTGTTAAAGACATCTTAAATAGCTACATTAGGCATCATTTTTTAATAACACTAATATTTATATGAAAATTTTAAAGTATTTCTTATGCTCCTTTCTTTTTGTTTCTGCGAGCACATTTGCACAAAACGAAATAAAGCCAAAGCGTAAACCTGGGCATACTAACCAGAACAAATTCAAACAGTTATACGATGAATTTGCAACGCCTAACATGTTTAGAACAGGTTCTGGTGCACCTGGCCCAGCATATTACCAACAACAAGCAGATTACAAAATGGATATCGAAATCGATGATGTAAATGCAAAATTATATGGTAACGAAACTATTACTTACACTAATAATTCTCCAGACGAGTTAAAATATCTTTGGGTACAGTTAGATCAAAATATGCGTGCTAAAGATTCTAAGACTCCATTAATAAGTGGTTCAGGAGTGTCACCTGCAACAACATCTGCGAGAGCAGTTAAATCTTATTTAAAAGAACGCTTTGACGGTGGTTTTAACATAGAACATGTTAAGGATGTTAATGGTAAAGATTTAGCTCACATGATTAATCGTACGATGATGCGTGTTGAGTTACCAGCAGTAATGAAGACAGGAGATAAGTTTTCTTTTAAAATAAAATGGTGGTACAAAATTAATGATCACGTTAAAGATGGTGGACGCTCTGGTTACGAGTATTTCGAAGAGAATGACAATAAAATCTATGTTATGGCTCAGTTTTACCCTCGTATGGCTGTTTATAACGATACAGAAGGGTGGCAAAATTCACAATTTTGGGGACGCGACGAGTTTGCATTACCATTTGGTGATTTTGATGTAAATATTACGGTTCCTGCAGATCATATTCTTGACGGGACAGGTTATTTAGTTAACAGAGAAGATGTGTTTACTAAAGATATGATGAAGCGTTTCAATCAAGCAAAAAAATCTTATGATAAACCTGTTATGATTGTGACACAGGCTGAAGCCGAAAAAACAGAGAAGTCTAAAAGTAATAAGAAAAAAACTTGGAAACTTTCTGCTCAGATGGTTCGTGATTTTGGTTTTGCAACATCACGTAAATTTTTATGGGATATGATGGCTGTTAAAATTGGTGACAAAGATGTAATGGCAGTATCATTATATTCTAAAGAAGGAAATCCATTATGGGAGCAATGGTCAACAAGAACTGTTGCTAGTACTTTAAAGTCTTATTCTCGTATGACCTTTGATTATCCATATCATAAAGCAATTTCTGTACATGCACCAATGGGAATGGAATACCCTATGATTTGTTATAATTTTGGTCGCCCAGATAAAGAAGGAAAGTATTCTGACAGAACTAAATACGGAATGATAAGTGTAATCATACATGAAGTTGGTCATAATTTCTTCCCAATGATTGTAAATAGTGATGAGCGTCAATGGACATGGATGGACGAGGGTTTAAATACATTTGTTCAGTATGTTGCAGAACAAGATTTTGGAGAGTGGAATCCTACTGCTTTATCTTCAATACATAATGCTTATCCATCACGTAGAGGACCTGCTAAAAATATTGTAAGATACATGGGAGGTAATCAAGATTTTATTGCGCCAATTATGACCAAAGGTTTAAATACCTATCAGTTTGGTAGCAACGCTTATAGTAAGCCAGCTACAGGGTTAAACATGTTAAGAGAAACGATTATGGGTCGCGACCTTTTTGATTATTCATTTAGAGAGTATGCTCACCGTTGGATGTTTAAGCACCCAACACCAGAAGATTTTTTCCGTACGATGGAAGATGCTTCTGCAATAGACCTAGATTGGTTTTGGAGAGGTTGGTTCTATACAACTGATTATACGGATATTGGTGTAAAAGAAGTAAAGAAATTTGCCGTAACTGCCAACCCAAATGATAATGGAAAAAGATTGGCAGATCGTTACAACATGGATCCGAATGACTTAGTATATTTTGTTGAAGAGGGTACCGAAGGTTATGATGAGGCAATGAAAACTGCTGCATCAATTGACGATATTCCTACTGTAAAAGAATACATCATGGATAACTTCACGCCTGAAGAGCAAAAAGCAATGAAAAATGCTCCGAAATATTTCTATCAGGTTACTTTTAATAAGCCAGGTGGTTTAGTAATGCCTCTTATTGTGCAATATGAATATGCCGATGGTTCTAAAGAGAAAGTTACTTATCCAGCGCAAATCTGGAGATTTAATGATAATGAAGTAAGTAGAGCTGTTGCTAGTGAAAAGGAGATTGTGTCTATTACGGTAGATCCAGATTTAGAAACTGCAGATGTAGATACTTCAAATAATTCTTGGCCAAAAGAAGTTAAAGACAGTGATTTCGATAAGTTTAAGAATAAAGTAAAAAATTAAATAGTTAATTCTATACTATTAAGCCGACTTTAACCAGTCGGTTTTTTTTTATTACATAAAGTCACTCTATATTTGCAATGTGATACAACAAGCAATATTATTATTCATAGGAGGCACAGAAATCGTATTTGTACTATTTATAGTGGTATTGGTATTTGGTGCCGATAAACTACCAGAAATTGCAAGAGGTATGGGTAAAGGTATGCGGACTTTAAGAGATGCAACCAATGATATTAAACACGAAGTAACTAAAAGTGCAAAGGAAAATAATATCATAGATACAGATGTTGCCAAGGATATCCAAGAAGAAATAACTAAAATTAAAGACGACCTAAGTGATTTTACAGGCTCTGTAAAAAGAAAACTTTAGTTTACCTTTTCCTACTAATAGTTAATCCATCTCTGATCGGTAACATTACGGTTTCAATACGTTCGTCATATTTAAGCAAAGTGTTGTAATCTAAAACGGCCTTGGTAGATTTGTCTTTTGGTTCCAAGGGTTCAACCACTTTTCCATGCCATAATACATTGTCCGAAAGTATAATCCCTCCTTTATTCAATTTATCGATAATTGAATGAAAATAATTGCAATAATTAGGTTTATCTGCATCGATAAAAACTAAATCAAAAGTAAAATTTAATTGTGGTATAATATCTAGAGCACTTCCTGTATGTTGAATTATTTGATGACCAAAATTTGATTTGTCAAAATACTTACGTTGAAAATCAGTTAACTCTTCATTAATATCTATAGTGTGTAGTTCTCCATCATTTTGTAACCCTTCTGCTAAGCATAATGTAGAATAACCAGTAAAGGTGCCTATTTCTAGAATAGATTTAGGGTTTATTAATTTTGATACTATACTTAGTACTCTTCCTTGATATGAGCCACTAAGCATAATGGGTTGTAGTACTTTCTGATAAGTTTCTCGAGTTAATTGTTGTAATAACTTTGGTTCTTGTTCAGAATGTGCAACAACATAATCATCCAATTTTTCTGGTAAAAAATACATTAGCTAAGAATACGATTTATAAGTTTTTGCTTTGCTGCTTCGTCATCTCCACACAACCATTGTACAACATTATCTTCCCAAATGGCATCGCGTTGTGATTCTGTAATAATATCCTGCTCTATAGCAAGGTCTAAAATTTTACCAGGATAAGAAGATTGTTTTTCGCTCTCCATTTCTCCAAGAGGATAAGGGTCATCTAATCCCATTAGGACTTGTTTAGAGCCTTGATTCTTAATAAGTAGATCTAACCCACCAGTATCATGTACAAGTGTGTCAAAGAATATGTTTTTATGACCAACAGCCTTTCTCGGATGGCTTTTGCCTTCAAACAAATCTGGACGTCCATCAAACCCTTGAATACGTCTTCCTAAATTAATTTGAGCCAATTGACCTCCGTGAGCAAAACATGTACGCATATTGGGGAATTTGTCTTGGAATCCATTTAAGGTTAAAAAGTGATAAGCATCTGCACATTGCGCTAACATCCAAATCAAATGAAAACGCCAAGATGTGTTTTCTAATTTTATAAATTTTTCACCATCGTAAGGGTGAATTTCTACAGCGAGATTATACTTGTTAGCCAATTCAAAAATAGGTTCATTTTCTTCATCAAAAATGCATCGCCAAGTACCAATAGTATCCATATAATGCGTTGGAAGGCATAAGAGTTGTAAGCCCAATTCTTCGACACAGCGCTCAATTTCCCAACACGCGCCACGAACAAATCCTGGATGTACAACAAACCCACAAGTAAATTTACTTGGGTTTTCATGCTGAACTTTAGCATTAAAATCATTTTGAAAGCGCAAAGCCTGTTTCATTTCCTCAACACGCAATCCATTACCGTAAAGTTGAGACAGGTTTAAAACGACAGCATGGTCTATTTTAAAATTTTCCATCCAAGCTAACTTTTCATCCAAGAAAAAACTAGAGTCTGTGATTGGTCTATTCCAATCTTTTTGAAGCATAAACTTACGGTCTTTATCTACCCAAAAGATGCCTTTATCCTTCATAAACTGAGGAATATCCTCAGGATAAGGAAGTAAGTGAGAGTGACCGTTAATTCTTAGTTTGCGTTTAGTCATCAATTTGAACTTTTTTTGGCGGTTGCATTACTTGACCACAATTAGGGCAACTGCGTTTATCATTATCGCCATAATATTTGTCAAAAATAGCAGGCATATCAGTTTCAATATTGTCTAATGTAAAATCCTCTTCATACAATTTAGTAGTACAGTTTTCGCAGAACCAAAGCAATGCATCTTTAACACCTTCTTCTCTTGGGTACTCTATAACCAAGCCAACAGTATTAGCTCCGCGTTGAGGTGAATGCGGTACTTTAGGAGGTAATAAGAAGATTTCCCCTTCTTTAATATGTATGTCTTTTGGCGTGCCTTTATCTATAATTTTTAAAGTAATATCACCTTCAACCTGATAGAAAAACTCTGGTGTTTCATTATAGTGATAATCCTTTCGGCTATTTGGTCCACCGACAACCATAACAATAAAGTCTCCATCTTTCCATACCACTTTATTCCCAACAGGTGGTTTTAATAAATGACGATTTTTTTCAATCCAAGCTTTAAAATTTATAGGAGGAAATATTTTACTCATGATATATTTTTTTTGTGTTATTGCGAAGCAAATTTTTATTTACGTGGCATTCTATTTCAAAAGGAAGAGATTACCGCGTCACTTTGTTCCTCGTAATGACAAATTCAATTCTTGTATAAAGTTACAAACTTTTTGTGCGCCCACCATCAACAGGAAGATTAATTCCGTTAATATAACTCGCACGTTCACTTGCTAAAAATGTTATGGCATCTGCTAATTCTTCTGGTTTAGCAAAACGTTTAGCAGGTACAGCACTTCTCATAGCGTTAGCAGCTTCTTCTTCTGTGTTTCCTGCTTTTTCAGATTTGTTTTTAATGATTTCAGTTAATCGCTCCGTTCCTGTGGCACCTGGAAGCACATTGTTTACTGTGATACCAAATTGACCAAGTTCGTTAGCTAAGGTTTTACTCCAATTTGCAACAGCTCCACGAATGGTATTGCTAACTCCTAGTCCGTCTAAAGGTTGTTTAACAGAAGTTGAAATGACATTAATAATACGACCATAACTTTCACTTTTCATAAATGGAACAGTAGCTTGAGCTAGCACATGATTACATTTTAAATGCTGTGTAAAAGCATCTTCAAACTCTTCTACATCAGCAGAAAAAACGGGTCCACCTTTTGGTCCACCTGTATTATTGACTAAAATATGAAAGCCATGATGTTTAGAAATATAGTCGCTTACTTTCGCTTTCAATTCCGTTGGATCTGAAAAATCGGCAACAATATAATCGTGATTTCTTTGTTGAGGTAATTCAGCAAGCGTCGCTTTTAACTTGTCTTCGTTTCTAGCAATTAGGGTTACAATAACTCCTTCTTCGGCTAAGGCTAATGCTGTTGCTTTGCCTATTCCTGCTGTGCTTCCGCAAACTAATGCGTATTTGTTGTTTAGTTGTAAATCCATATCTATTTCCTGTGAAGTCAGGAATCTTTTAATTAATAACTTTTATTTCAATTTATGAGATTGCTACGTCTTTTCATTCCTCGCAATGACATTTTAATACTTTATACAAACATTCTTAGCTTCTGTAAAAAAGCGTAAGGCTTCAAAACCACCTTCTCTGCCAACTCCAGATGCTTTTACACCACCAAAAGGTGTGCGTAAATCACGTAACATCCACGTATTTACCCAAACAATACCAGCTTGTAATTGATTGCTCATACGCATAGTGCGTTTAAGGTTGTTTGTCCAAAGCGTAGCCGATAAGCCATATTTTACTTTGTTTGCCATTTGAATGACTTCATCTTCGCTATTAAATGGCATTATAGTAACCACAGGACCAAATATTTCTTCTTGATTGACACGACATTCATCGTTTGGAACTTCAATAACAGTTGGTTCTAAATAGTAACCGTTTTCAAAACCTTTTACGATGACTTCATTGCCACCACATAAAACAGTTCCGTTTTCTTCTTTAGCGATGTTAATGTATTCTTTTACTTTTTCTAAATGTGGTTTTGAGACTAAAGCGCCAATATTAGTATCTTTTTCTGATGGATGACCAACTTTTAATGCTTTTACTTTTGCTACAAAGTCCGTTTTGAATTTATTATAAATAGAAGCTTCTACAAAAATACGACTTCCACAGAGACAGATTTGCCCTTGATTAGCAAATGATGAACGAACAGTTGTATCTAGCATATCGTCATAATCGCAATCTGCAAAAATGATGTTTGGGTTTTTACCACCTAATTCTAAGGATAGTTTTTTAAACATTGGTGCAGCTACTTTTGCGATGTGTGCTCCTGTTGCTGTACCTCCTGTAAAAGAAATGGCTTTAATATCTGGATGTTCCACAATGGCTTGTCCTGTTGAACCTCCACGTCCGTGAACAATATTTAATACTCCTTTTGGTAAACCTGCTTCGTTGCAAATCTCTCCTAACAAATAAGCTGTCATTGGTGTCACTTCACTTGGTTTAGCAACGACGCAGTTTCCTGCTGCAATTGCAGGTGCGATTTTCCAAGTAAAGAGATAGAGAGGAAGGTTCCATGGTGAAATACACCCTACAACTCCAATGGGTTGTCTTAATGTGTAGTTGATTGCTTGTTGTCCTATACTTTCGTGACTTTCACTAGCAAACTGTGTAATGGCATTACCAAAGAATCTAAAATTACTTGCTGCTCTTGGTATATCAATTGCTTTTGCTAAAGACACAGGTTTCCCGTTGTCTTTGCTTTCGGCTTCGGCAAAACGTTGCAAGTTGGCCTCTAGTAATTCTGAAATTTTAATAAGAATACGACTCCGTTCTTCTAAAGTGGTTTGCGACCAACTCGGAAAAGCAGATTTTGCTGCGATGTATGCGTTTTCAACATCTTCTTTAGAAGAGTCAGGTATTTTTCCGTAAACATTTCCATTTGATGGATTATAGTTGTCTATCCAGTCATTGTTGATTGGATTATGGAAGTTGCCGTTTATGTAGTTTTTTATGTTCATCTTATCCATTGCCCTGCATAATCTATAAATTTCCACGTATTATTTGTTCTCTCAAATAGATAGTTATATCCATAATAATATGAAAAATCTACTTCTATATATGCTTTGTTTAGTGATTTATTAAAGATAGGTTTGCTTATAGAGATACTACTATTTTTTTCTAAATAGTGATAAATATTTTCTAATGAATCGGTTGATACAAATACACGTTCTTCAACAAGACTATCTCCAACATATATATCTTCTCTTATGTTTTTCCAGTCTATTACATTATATCCTAAAGGTTTGAGTTTTTCAATATTAAATTCTTTGTTTAATGTTTGATTATACACAAAAGAAGTGTCTTTTTCGCTTAGTGTAATTGCGATAAGTTGAATGTCAGATATAGATTCAACTTTACCTTTTGCATTTACTATTCTTTTATCATTTGTAATTTTTTTTTCAAAAATTATAGCATTTACATATTTGGCAGATAGGATTAAAGTGTCTTTTAAAATATCATTTAAAAATTCAATTTTAAATTCATTAGTAATTACAGGTGTTTCAATGACTTCTTCTTCAACTTCATTAATCAGTATTTCCTTTTCTGAGTTTTTACACGAAGAACACAGAATCAAGAAAAATATTATACAATAGTAATTTCCAAGTTTAGGCATTGGATCATGGAAGTTGCCGTTTATGTAGTTTTTAATGTTCACATTAAGATGTCTTATAAGCCATTACTTTAATTTCCACTACCAAATCTGGATGTGGTAATTGGTGTACAGCGACTGTTGTTCTGGTTGGTCCTGTTTCTTTATCAAAGAATTCTCCGTAAGCTTTATTGTAGCCTGCAAAGTCATTCATGTTTACTAAAAAAGATGTGACATCAACCACATCTTTTAATGTGGCTCCAACTTTAGCTAAGTTCTTTTCTATGTTTTTTAAGACTTCTCGTGTTTGCACTTCTGCATTTAGACGTTTGGTACCCATTTCGTCAATGATATCAACTCCTGCAATAGTGTTATCTGGTCTTCGAGAACTTGTACCAGAGACGAAAATGAAATCGCCAACTTGTTTAACGTGTGGATAGGCTCCTCTTGGTGTTACACCAGTTCCTGCGGAAGCAGGAATCTCATTATTTTTTTTACTCATAACTTAATATTATCTGTCATTGCGAAGCAAATTTTTATTTGCTGTGGCAATCTGTTTGTATGAAACTTCAATTAAAAAGATTACAGCGTCCCTGCGTTCCTCGTAATGACATTTCAATTTTAATGTAATCCAGCAATTTTATCGTCTTCTAAAATTGCTTCAGTTTCAGTTTTTACTTTGTCTAAAATGTCTTTAAGGTCATCTGAAGTTGAAATAATTCCGTCAGATAACATATTTAATATGGCTTTATCTTGTGCTCTTCCTCTTAACATCGCTTCTCTATAACCAATATCTTCATTAAAGGTAACTAGACTATATTTTGAAGAATAATCTTCTGGAAATTCTTTTTCTAATGCCATTTCAATTTTTCGCTTTTCTTGAAAAATAGCCTGACCAACATGATCCTTCATTTCGTGAAAATTATCAATGGCTAAATCAGCGATAGCATCTGTATCCTTCTTTCGTGTTTTTTCGTAAGCCGTAAAAATGGTTTCCCAATCTCCTTCGTGTTGGTCTAATACAGCATCAAATTCTACCACATCTTCAAAAGAAGCATTCATGCCTTGACCATAAAATGGAACAATTGCGTGAGCCGAATCACCCATCAATAGTGTGTTTCCTTTATAATGCCATGGTGAACATTTTACGGTTCCTAAAGGTGCTGTTGTATTTTCAAAAAAGTCTTCAACTAAATTTGGCATCAATTCTAAAGCATCAGGGAATTCTTTCTGAAAGAATTCTGTTACGATTTCTGGTGTGGTTAGGTTATTAAAATTGTATTCGCCTTCAGTATAACTCAAAAATAAAGTGACTGTAAAACTACCATCTAAATTCGGTAATGCAATAACCATAAAGTCTCCTCTTGGCCAAATGTGTAGTGCGTTTTTATAAGTTTTATAATCTCCAGTTTCCGTAGGAAGAATAGAGAGTTCTTTGTAGCCATGAGTTAAATAATCTTGTGAGAAACTAAATAAGAATTTACGCTCTAAATAATAACTTCTTCGTAATGCTGAACCTGCTCCATCAGTTGCAATAATACAATCGGCATCTTCTATAAATTCTTCTTTGGTATGATAATCTTTAAATAATGCAGTGGTCTTTTCAAAATCAACTGACTTACATTTTTTATTAAAATGAATGCTGACATTCTCGTACTTTTCGGCTTCAGTTAATAGTAATCCATTAAGTTCACCTCTTGAGATAGAGTTAATGTACTCATGCTCACGACCGCTGTAATTAGATAAAAAGGTATTGCCTTCTTTATCATGTAGCATACGACCATTCATTGGTATGCATAAGTCTTTTACTTTGTCTTCAACACCAACCAATTTCATCGCTTTATTACCACGATCTGAAAATGCTAAGTTAATTGATCGACCTGCAGATATGTCTGTTTTACGTAAATCTGGACGCATTTCGTAAACGGTAACGTTGTATCCTCGTTGTCCTAGTCTTAAGGCTAATAAACTTCCACAGAGTCCTGCTCCAATGATTAATATGTTTTGTTGTTTGTTACTCATTTTATTTTTTGTCATTCTGAACTTGTTTCAGGATCTCATATTTTAATTTATTATGTTCATTTTGTCTTGATACAAAACGAACCAAAAAATCACGATCAAAATTAGGAAATTGCTAAAGCATCATTCGCTTTCGGAATTCCGTGCTTGAAGCTTTGCTTCGCATCTACATTCCTTCGCTCTTTATTTCTGAATTTTGATGTTCAATTCTCTGAATTGATTCAGGACTTGATAATTTAATTATTTTGTTCTCAATCTAGTCAGTATTCTATTTTTGTTATTAAATCCATAACAGTTCCTTCCCTTGGAAAGGTTAGGAAGGGGTTTTTAATATTTCTTTCATTTTTTCAACCATAAGATATAGATCTGTAAAAGAATTATATAATGGTACAGGTGCACATCTAATAACATCTGGCTCTCTCCAGTCACTTATAACTCCTGCTTCGGTTAATTTAGTATGTAATGTTTTGTTTGCGTTTAATACTTGTATGGATAATTGGCAACCACGTTCCTCTGGATTTTCTGGTGTAATTATTCTAATGGTACCTTCACCAAGTTGCTTTAATAAGAATTCGAAATAGCCAGTTAATGCTTTCGATTTTTTTAGAAGTTTGTCTAAACCAACCTCATTAAACATATCTAAAGACGCTTTAATTGCAGCCATAGATAAAATCGGTGGATTACTCAATTGCCAACCTTCAGCTCCTGGTAATACATCAAACTCATGTCGCATATTAAAACGTGTGTCTTTGTTATGACTCCACCAACCTGTAAATCGGTTTAATGTTTTATCGTAAGCATGTCGTTCGTGCACAAAACAACCAGATAGGCTTCCTGGTCCTGAATTTAAATATTTATAGGTACACCAAACCGCAAAATCAGCACCAGAGTTGTGTAGATCTAAATCTACATTTCCTGCTCCATGTGCACAATCAAAACCAACCATGCAACCATGTTTGTGACCTAGTTTTGTAATACGTTTAAAATCGAAGAACTGCCCAGTGTAATAATTAACTCCACCAATCATCACTAAAGCAATTTCATTACCATGAGCTTCTAATATGGTTTCTAAGTCTTCGTAACGCAATAGTTCTTCACCGTCTTTTGGTGTCCAAAGAATAAGACCTTCTTTGTCGTCATAGCCATGATGGCGTAATTGTGATTCTACTGCATATTTATCTGATGGAAAAGCATCACTTTCAATAACTATTTTATAACGCTCTTTTGTAGGTTTATAGAATGAAGCCATCATAAAATGAAGATTCGCAGTTAAGGAATTCATGGTGACGACTTCAATTGGTTTTGCACCAACTAGTTTTGCACTAGCATCTGTTAAAAATTCGTGATAAGGCAACCAAGGATTCTTTGCATCAGTATGACCTTCTACTCCTAGATTAGCCCAATCCTCTAATTCCTGATTTATATATGCTTTAGTTGATTTTGGTTGTAAGCCAAGTGAGTTACCACAGAGGTATATCAGATCATTTCCGTTTTTGTCTTTTGGAATATGAAACTGTTGTCTGTAGCTTGATAATTCGTCTAAAGTGTCTTGTTGTTTTGCGTAATCAAGACCAGGTTTATAGTTGGACAAAGTGAATTAGTTTTTTGGTTATTATACCAAATAAACAACAAAATGATGGGTTAAATTCGTTTCTATTTCCTTTATATTTCAATATAAAATAGAACCGTAACTAATGCTATGCTTATATTTTCTTTCAAAATCTAAAGAAAATATAATTCAAATTTACCATCAATAATTTTGATATTCATCTGGTATTAACAAAAATAAGGATTTAAAGCGAAGGATTAAAGATGTTTTATTCAACAAGAAATTTAGTTATCTTTAAAGAAAGAATTAAGGTATGGGAAAGATAAAAGAGTATACTAATAATGAGGTTACTGTGGTTTGGGAAGCTGAAAAATGTATTCATTCAGCAATTTGTGTGAAGAATTTGCCAAATGTGTTTCTACCAAATGATAAGCCTTGGATTAAGATTGATGCAGCATCTACTAAAGACTTAGTAAGTACAATTAAAAAATGTCCTTCTGGTGCGTTAAGTTTTTACATGAATAATGAAGATGATAAAACATCCGAATCTTTAGAGACTAAAGTTGAAGTTTTAGAAAATGGCCCATTGTTAGTTTATGGCACTTTAAAAGTGACACATAAAGATGGTAGTGAAGAAACAAAAAATAAAACAACTGCTTTTTGTCGTTGTGGTGCTTCACAAAACAAGCCATTCTGTGATGGTTCACATGTAAAAGAAGATTTTAGAGGATAAAAGTAAAGCACTTTAACTCGAAAGATAAAGTGCTTTGATATATATAGGCGCCAAAAGGCGGAAAATGTAAGCTATACGTTTTAAGTCGAAACTCTATACGTGAAACTTACATTATAGGTTACAAAAGTAATGCCATAATTCTATTCTTCCAAAGCAATACTTACATCTTCGAAATTTAAATTCCAATTGCCACCTTCTTGTTTGTGATCAGTTGCAATTTTAATTCCGTTGTAATTTTTATAGTTTTCGAATGTAGTCGTAAGTGAGGGTTCTTCAGAATTTCCTTTTCTAAATACCCATTCTCTTATTAAATAATTCTTATCGTAATAAATATCATAAGCATCTCCAGGTGTATAACCACCTTCATCTGGATATGTTATTGTTATTTTATAATGCACCTCTTTGCTAATAGGTGTTTCAGCGCATAAAATATCTGATATCATAATGTCTTTATCCCAAACCAATTGAAAAGGTATTAAAAGCCAAAATTTGTCATTAATAAATCCTCTGTCTGCTCCTACGTGAGAGCTATCCATTTTACTTCTAACATATTCAACAGTTGTTTTACCAGCCATCATTTTTACGCTATCTTCTTTTGGCTTCCATACCCAAGATCTTCCTTTTCCTTTTATGGTGTCTCTATCTACTTTAAATGTGAATTTTACTTCAGATACGTTTTTCCAGTTTTCGAAGCCATGTGCATTTGCGATTTTTTTGGATATGGTTAATTCTTTAGTTTCTTCTGTCACTAGTGTTTCTGACTTATCAGTTTTACATGCAAAAACCAGTAATAGACAAATCAAACCAATGTATAATGACTTCATATCAAAAAGAAATTCTAATTTAGAAGCAAAATTAACCAAGGATGGAAGAGAACACTAATTATTTTGAGGTAAATAAAGACACTTGGAACCAGAAAGTTGGCATACATGCACAAAGTGTAATGTATAAAATGGATGCTTTTAAATCTGGTGAGACCTCATTAATGCCTTATGAGTTGAAAGCATTAGGTGATGTCAAAGGGAAGTCATTATTGCACTTACAATGTCATTTCGGACAAGATACATTGAGTTGGAGTCGGATGGGAGCGAAAGTAGTTGGAGTAGATTTGAGTGATGAAGGTGTGAAACTGGCCAAGCAGCTTAATGATGAATTAAAGCTTGATGCTGATTTTGTGTGTTGTAATGTTTTGGATACCACAGAGCATATTAAGGACACCTTTGATATTGTCTTTACGAGTTATGGTGTGATTGGTTGGTTGCCAGATTTAAAGCCTTGGGCAAAAATGATTGCGGAACGATTAAAGGTTGGTGGCACATTTTATATTGTAGAGTTTCATCCCATACTTTGGATGTTCGATTACATTGATGATGAAGTTAAAATGAAATATCATTATAGCAGAAAGGAAGTAATTTATGAAGAATATGAAGGGACTTATGCTAATCAAGCTTCAAAAATGGTAAGTAAGGAATATGGCTGGAATCATGGGTTAAGCGAAGTCGTAAATTCACTTATAGAAGCTGGTTTACAAATTGAGTATCTTAATGAGTATGACGAAAGTCCGTATGATGTGTTTCCAGATTTAATAAAATTAGATAATGGAATGTATAAGATGAAAGATCAACTTTTTCCTATGATTTTTGAGTTAAAGGCGACGAAAATATAGTTCTGTAAGTTAAATATGCTGTCTAACTGAGCGAAGTCTAAGTTTATTCTATTCTTTAATAACCTATTATAGGTTTCGACTGTGCTCAACATGACAGCAAAATTTGTTTAATGTTTGTGATTCTCCTTTAATAACTCAGGAAACTTAGATTTAAATAGATTCAGTCTTGGAACAGACACATTTCTTATATAACCTTGGTTAGGATGCAGACGTTCGTAATTTTGATGGTAATCTTCACCTTTCCAAAATTTTTGAAATGGGTAAATTTCAGCTGCAATTGTTGCATCTAATTCTTTGGCTAAAGCCGCTTTTTTTTCTTCTATAATTTTCTTTTGTACATCATCTTGGTAAAAAATAATTGAGCGGTATTGTGAACCTCTATCTGGCCCTTGACCATTAACTTGTGTTGTGTTTTGAGAACCAAAATATACATCTACTAATGTAGCAAAACTCACAATTTCAGGGTCGTAAATAACCTCTACGGCTTCAGCATGTCCTGTTCTCCCTGTGTTACTCGCGTCATAAGTTGGGTTATTAGTATATCCACCAGAATAACCATTTATAACTTCTTCAACACCTTTTACACTTTCGTATATTGCTTCAACACACCAAAAGCAACCACTCGCAAAATAGGCTCTTGCTTTGCCAGTTTGTAATGCCACTACAACCGGTTTGGCATCGATAACGGCTTGTTGTTTTTCGCTTACCTGAGCTGAATTATAACAGCTAAATAATAGGGTGATACTTAAAACGTAAAATATTTTTTTCATTTTATCTTCAAGTTAATTCAGGATCTCATCAAATTTAAACCCGATATTATTTCCTTTTTTAATAGTCGTGTAAAATTACAAATCCTTAATAGCGAATTGTTTTAAATTTTTTAAATAAAAAAAGCCTCTGCAATTGCAAAGGCTTTCTAATTATATATAGTAGTTATTATTTACTAAGTTTAGCAAATAATTTTTTCATTTTCACTTTTTCTTCTTCAGCTAATTCTGCATCAACTAAGATACGTCCACTGTGCTCATCAGTAATTACTTTTTTACGAGATGCAATTTCTACTTGTACTTGTGGAGGAATTGTAAAGAAAGAACCACCAGAAGCACCACGTTCAATAGCAACAACAGCTAAACCATTTTTAACATTGTTTCTAATTCTGTGGTACGCATTTACTAAACGATCGTCAATTTTCTTTTGAAATTCTTCAGATTTACTGTTAAGTGCGTCTTCTTCTTTTTCAGTTTCTTTTAAGATTTCGTTTAACTCACCTTTTTTATGCTTAAGGTGTGCATTACGGTCTTTTAAGCGATCTTTAGTTTCAGAAATAACTACTTTTTTCTGATCGATCTGAACTTTAAATTCTTTGATATGTTTTTCAGCGAGTTGAATTTCTAATTCCTGAAATTCAATTTCTTTAGTCAATGAGTTGTATTCTCTGTTATTTCTAACATTTTTTTGTTGCTCACTGTATTTTTTTATTAAAGATTTCGCTTCTTCGATTAAGTTTTTCTTTCCTTTAATCTCATCATCAATAATAGAAAGGTTATCATTTAGCTTTTCCATTCTTGTGCTAAGACCCTCAACTTCATCTTCTAAATCTCCAACTTCTAGTGGAAGTTCTCCTCTGACATTTCTTATTTCGTCTACTCTAGAGTCAATTAATTGTAAATCAAATAGTGCTCTTAATCGCTCTTCAACAGAAGCTTCAGCTTTTTTTGCCATAATTATAAATACTTTACCGGATTTGTATTTGTCTTTGATAAAATGATTGCAAAATTAGTAATTTTTTTCGAGAGATAGTCCACTAAAAACGTTTTTGTGAACTGCTCACTTTCATAATGTCCTATATCAGCTAAAATAATCTCATTTTCAGCACTGAAAAAATCATGATATTTTAGATCTGCTGTAACCAAAATGTCTGCACCTGAGGCTTTTGCAGCGTTTATTGCAAAACTACCAGAGCCACCTAAAACCGCAATACGTTTTATAGATTTATTTGTTAGTTTAGAATGTCTAATACATTCAGTATTCATTCTTCTTTTAATGAATTTAAGACAGTCCGTAACATTCATAGGTTCTTCTAGTTCACCAATCATACCTATACCAATATGTTGATTGGTGTTTTCTAAGGTCGAAACTTCATAGGCAACTTCTTCGTATGGATGAGTTTCAAACAACGTTTTTAATACTTTAGTCTCTAAATGTTTTTTGAAAGTGACAGAAATTGCGGTTTCATTTTCTGTATGTAATTCACCTTTTTGACCAATTATGGGGTTAGAATCTTCATTTCCCATATAGGTACCTTTACCATCAACATTAAAACTGCAAGATTCATAATTACCAATACTCCCAGCACCAGCTTTGAACAATGCATTTCTAAGTGCTTCAGCATTTGCTTTAGGAATGTAGGTTTGTAGTTTTTTAATGGTACCAGATTGAGGGATTAATATCTTTTTATTTTTTAGACCTAATTGGTCACAAATAATAGAATTAACACCTTCAACAGCATTGTCTAAAGCAGTATGAATTGAAAAAATAGCAATATTATGTTGTATGGCTTTTATAACTACACGTTCTACATATGTTTTGCCAGTTAATTTTTTTAGTTCTTTAAATATAATGGGATGAAAGCTAACAATGAGATTGCAATTATTGCCAATTGCCTCATCAACAACAGCCTCAAGTGTATCTAAAGTGACCAAAATGCCAGAAACAGGTTGATTTTTGTCTCCAATTAATAGCCCAACATTATCGAAATCTTCGGCATAAGCTAAAGGAGCTAAGTTGTGTAACTGATTAATAACATCTTGAACAATCATAAAGTGTGAATTTGTATCAAAAATAACATATTTTAGTACCAATGAAACATCAAGCTTTAAATTTGCATTTGGATCAATATTGTTATTTTGATGTTCCATGTGACCAAAAAACAGTGAATAAAAATTCATGAAATTCATTAGAATTATATTATTTCCAATTGTTCCTATTTATTATATCGTGACATGGTTGCGTAATAAACTTTACGATCTTGGTATTAAGTATTCAAAATCATATGATTTTCCTGTGGTTTGTGTTGGAAATCTCAGTACTGGTGGCACAGGAAAAACTCCCATGATTGAATATTTAATTCGATTATTGAAAGATGATAATTCAATAGCGACATTAAGTAGAGGTTATAAACGAAAGACTGAAGGTTTTGTTTTGGCTGACGAAAATACAAATGTAAATAGCATTGGTGACGAGCCTTTTCAATTCTATAGTAAGTTTAATGATATAATAGTTGCTGTAGATGGCAATAGACAAAGCGGAATAACACAACTTAGAAAATTAAAACAGCAACCCGATGTTATTTTACTAGATGATGCCTATCAACATAGAAAAGTTAAAGCTGGGTTTAATATTCTTCTAACAGCATATAATAATCTCTATTATAAAGATATTGTTTTGCCAACAGGAAATTTAAGAGAACCGAGTTCTGGTGCTAAAAGAGCAGATATAATTGTAGTTACTAAATGTAGAAAGGATATTTCTGAAGATGAGAAAAATATGATAATTTCGAAGATAAAATTGCAAAATCATCAAAAGCTATTCTTTAGTTATATTGATTATGCAGATACTGTAATATCAAGTTTTAAATCTTTGAAATTAGCCACACTTCAAAAATTTACTTTGGTTACAGGTATTGCCAATGCGAAACCTTTGGTTGATTTTTTAGCTAATAAAGGATTGAAGTTTGATCATTTAGAATATGGTGATCACTATAATTTTAAAGCTTCAGACATAGAAGATTTTGCTGATAAATCTTTAATAATTACAACAGAAAAAGACTATGTACGTTTGTCAAATAATGAAAGTTTAAAAGATAACTTGTATTATTTACCAATACAAATTAAAATAGATAAAGCAGAAATTTTTAATACTGCAATAACGTCATTTATTAGCTAAAAAAGCTAGAGACAATTTTTTCACCTGAAAGTGCTGTATATAATTTCTCTTCAAAATCTTCTTGTTTGAAAGGTTTTGAAATGATGTCATCAAATCCTGCATCACCAAACTCATGCATTTTATCTTCTAAAGTTACAGCAGTAAGTGCAAAAATGGTTAACTCTTTATCAAAAGTTCTTATGATTTTTGTCGCCTCCAATCCGCTAATGCCTGGCATGTGTATATCCATTAACACAACATTGTACTCAATATTTTTAACTTGTTCTACAGCGGCTTCACCATTGTCAACAACATCGCAATAAAGATCCATTTTATTGAGAATCTTTTTGGTAATCATTTGATTAATTTTGTTGTCTTCTACAATTAAAATTTTAATTTCACTTAAATCCAAATCGTCCATCTTACTAGATTTTTTAATTTTTTCTACTTTAGGTTTTTCTACTTTTTCAGCATATTCTAAAGGAATTTCAAAAAAGAATGTTGTGCCTTTACCAAGCTCACTCTTTAAGTAAATTTTACCTTTAAGAATTTGAATAAGTCCTTTTACAATAGATAAACCAAGACCAGTGCCACCATATTTTCTGTTAATTTGTACAGAGCCTTGAGAGAAACTCTCAAACATGTGGTCTTGTTTTTCTTTTGTAATACCAATACCATTATCTTCAATTTCAAAGCGAAGGGTGTACTTTTTGTTTTTTTGATTGATTTTGTACGCTCTCACCCAGATGTCGCCATCTTTTGTGAATTTAATAGCATTTCCAAGTAGGTTAATTAAGATTTGGGAAATCTTCAATTGATCACCAAAATATGATTCTGGTAAACTGTCTTCATAATCAAAATGTATTTGGGTACCGTTAACCTTAGCTGAGTTGCTAAGTGCAGAGATTACATTTTCGAGTTTATTTTTTAGGTTGAATTGTTCTGGGTCTAATTCAACTTTGTTAGCTTCAATTTTATTAATTTGAAGAATATCATTAATAAAAGTTAATAGATAATCTCCTGAAAATTTTAATGATTTTAAATGCGGTATTTGATGCTCTTTAGGTTCTTCGTCTAATAACATATTAGTAAGTCCGGTTACTGCATAAAGGGGCGTTCGTAACTCATGTGTTACGGTTGACAAGAAATTGGCCTTAGTTTTAGACGCTAATTCTGCTTTCTCTTTTGCAACAATAAGTTCATCATTTTTTTTATGAAGCATATTGTTAGTTTTCAACCTTATATTATTGTTTTTATATAATGACAAGGTTAAGAGTGATAAGATGGTGATTAATGCAATACTTAATATGGTTGTAATTCTTGTGAAATTACTTTCAGCACTTACTTCATCTAATGTTGCCTTTAATTGAGCATTTTTTGCATCCTTGTATTGATTTATGGATTGACCCGTAATACCTAGTGCTAAGTTTTCGCGCCTTACGTTTAGTATGGAATCTGATATCTGTATATGTTTTGTGATATAATTAAAAGAATTTTTATAATCACCTTGTTTTTTATAGATATCGCTTAAGGTTAAATAGGCGTCGTTAATATTTTCTGAAATGTTATTAGCCTGTGCTATCGAGAGACCTTCTTCTGTTTGATATAAAGCTAACTTACTGTTGTTTAACGCGCTAGAGACTTTTCCTTTTTGTATTAAGGCACTGCTCAGACGACGTTTTTGTTCATACTTTTTAGCAAGGATAATTGTTTTTTCTAGTTTTGCTTTAGCTTCTTCATAACGGTTTAGTGCAATCAAGGCTTTAGCTTCATTTAAAGTAACTTCAGAAATATATTCTTCTAAACTCTCTTGTTCAAATAAAGTTTTAGCTGAGTTAAAGTACTCTAAAGCACTTTCATATTCCTCCTTGGTACTTTGAATAACTCCTTTAATATTATAAGTAATTGCTAAGTTGGCAAAGTCATTATTTTCACGTTGTAGCTTTGTAGCTTTTGCTAGAGAAATATTGGCCTGATCTTGCTCATTGACGAGAAATTGAACTTTTGCGATTTTTGTATAAACTTTACCTTGGCTAGATTTATCGTCAATTTTTTCTGCAATGCCTAATGCTTTTTCTAAGTTGTCTAATGCATTGTAATAAACACCACGATCACTATCTAATTTAGCTTGATCGATATGTTCTTGAAGTCTTAACGAGAGCATGTCTGTATCTTCTACACTATCTTGTTGTGCGAAAATCAGACTACAAAAACATGCTAAAAAAACAAATATGTAATATTTGATTCGGGACATTTCAGCTCACTTTAATTTAAACAAATATAATTATTTATTCGACAAAAGTGCTTTTTTATCCGACAAATTGCAAATTAAATCTAAAATTCTTGAGCTGTAACCAGTCTCATTATCGTACCAACCCACAATTTTTACCATATTACCAATAACAGATGTCATTAGTGCATCAAAGATACAAGAGTGCGTATTACCAACAATATCAATAGATACAATTGGGTCTTCGGTATATTCTATAATACCTTTTAAGTTTGTGGCAGCTGCGTTTTTAAAAATGGCATTCACCTCTTCTATCGATGTTGATTTTTCAACATTAATAGTAATATCAGTTAAAGAGCCGTTAGCTACTGGAACTCTAATACCACAACCGCCAATAACATTAGATAAATCTGGAAAAATCTTTGTCAAGGCTTTAGCTGCTCCAGTTGTTGTTGGCACAATAGATTGACCAGCTGCTCTGGCACGTCTCAAATCTCGGTGAGGTTGGTCGTGTAAACTTTGATCGGTTGTATAAGAGTGAATTGTTGTGATATATGCTTGTTTAATACCAAAATGCTCTTTTATTAAAGCAATCATTGGTGCCGCATTGTTTGTTGTGCATGATGCGTTAGATAATACAGATTCTGATCCATCTAAAATGTAATCATTAACACCGAGAACAATCGTTTTAATATCATCTTCTAGCGATGGAACTGATAAAATGACTTGCTTTGCTCCATTATTTATATGATGTTGAAGTTCGGCTTTGGTATTAAATTTCCCTGTAGATTCTATTACAAAATCTGGCTGAATTGATGACCAATCAATATCTTTAGGATGTGATTTATTGTATAAAGGGATTAAACGATCATTAACAATGATATGATTTTTATCAAAAGAGATCACTTCATTTAAAACACCATGAATACTATCGTATTTTAATAGATGGCTTAATGTTTTAGTGTCTGCTAAATCATTAATGGCTACAACTTGTATTTGAGGATGTTGCAGTGCCAATCTAAAGACACGACGACCAATTCTGCCAAAACCGTTTATGGCAATAGTAATCATTAGTTAATGTGTTTTTGAGCCTTGTAAGACGATCTCACTAAAGCACTACTTTCTACATGTCTGAATCCTAAACTTATACCTATAGATTTGTATTCATCAAACTGATCTGGATTAACAAACTGTTTCACTGGTAAATGTTTTTTACTTGGTTGAAGATACTGACCAATAGTTACCACGTCAACATCATTATTTCGTAAATCGTGCAATGTTTCGATAACTTCTTCACGTTTTTCACCTAAACCTAACATAATCCCAGATTTAGTTCTGCGTTGTCCTTGTTGTTTTAAATATTTTAAAACACCCATACTACGGTCGTATTTCGCTTGTATTCTCACGTCACGTGTAAGTCTTCTTACGGTTTCAATATTATGAGATACTACTTCTGGTGCCACATCTATTATGCGATCAATATGTTTCTCTATACCTTGAAAATCTGGTATAAGTGTTTCAAGTGTTGTTTCAGGATTCATACGTTTTACTGCTTTTACAGTTTCGGACCACATAATGCTTCCCATGTCTTTTAAATCGTCTCTGTCAACACTTGTTAAAACAGCGTGTTTAATTTGCATTAGCTTTATAGAACGTGCTACTTTTTCTGGTTCATCCCAATCTACAGTTTCTGGTCGCCCAGTTTTAACACCACAAAAGCCGCAAGAACGTGTGCAGACATTTCCTAAAATCATAAAAGTAGCTGTGCCTTCTCCCCAACACTCACCCATATTTGGGCAACTTCCAGATGTACAAATGGTATTAAGTTTGTACTTATCAACTAAACTTCTTAATTCGGTATATTTCTTTCCAGTAGGTAGTTTAACCTTAAGCCATCTTGGTTTGCGTTCTGGTAAAATATCTGAAGCAACTTTGGTTTCCATGCATTTTCAATTTCAGGCAACAAAGATACGAAGTAAATAATTAAAATAGATTATAGAAAGGTAAGATACCAGACGCTAAAACCAATTAAAAAGAGGATGCCTAACCACGATAAAACATGAAGTCTTAAGCTTGGTCTCCACTCTTTTGGTGTGTGGTTGCTAGAAATTAATTTGTAATTAATGATGGCATAAAAAGGTGCAGTTATAAAAGAAAGTATTGTTGCAATCTTAATAAGTTTTCCCATTTCTGAGGCGAAAACAAAAAAGATAATTATGGTGCCCAAAGTTAATATTAAAATCCAAAATAAATATCCTCTTCGGAATGTTGTTTCTGTGAGCAATTCTAAACTCTTGGACATCGCTCTAGGTGAGGCATCTAATGTGGTTATAGTAGTGCTAAACATAGTTGTAAAAGCGGCAACACCAATAATAATATAGGTCCAATCCCCTAAATTTTTTGTATATAAATCTATGAGCTGATTAGAAAAAACAGCTGCTTTGTTACTAAATGTTTCACCTGTATCATACATTACAAAATAGCCTAAGCACACAAAAGTGATACCCAAAATGATGGCGCTTATATAACCAATATTAAAATCGAGTAGTGCAGCTTTTGGTGCAAATGTACCATCGTTTTTCTTTTTTTCTATTGCCCATATAGAGTGCCATACCGATATATCTAATGGAGCTGGCATCCAACCCATAAAAGCAATTAAAAAGGCTATTTCCGTAGTGTTTTCTGGCAGTACTTGAGTTAATAACATCGGTTGGTTAAATTCTGTAAAAGCAAAATAAACAGCAACTAGAGTACTTAATGTAAGTGTTACAATGATAAACTTAATGAGTTTATCTAAGGTCCGGTATTTGCCTAGGAATAGAATTAAAAGACAAATGAATAATATAATAACCGTCCAGATTTCTACACTTGTAATACTTGGATATCCTAAATTTAAAAAACTTATATCACCAAAAAGAGAATTTGCCAAACCAGCACTAACAATAGTTACTGCTGTTTGAATGGTGAACATGGTGCCTAAGCTTAAAATGAAATAGGCGATAAGGACTCCTTTGCCTAGTTTACGATAGCCTTCTAATAGGCTTTCGCCAGTTGCGGATGCGTATCTTGGTCCAAATTGAAAGAAGGGATACTTGAATAGATTAACTAGTAATAATGCCCATAATAAACCGAGACCAAAATCTGCACCTGCTCTAGTGGATTGCACCAAATGCGATACTCCAATTGCGGCACCTGCAAATAGTAATCCTGGTCCTAGTTTTTTGAGTGTTGAAAACATTATTTTTTGGTAATAATGGCGGCCAATAGTTTTTTAGCTCTAAGTAATTTTACTTTAACATTATTAATAGGCTCGTTCAATTCTTCCGATATTTCTTTATAACTCAATTCTTGAAAATATCTCAAATTAATAACTTCTTGATAATGTGGTTTTAGCTTTTTTATATCTCGTAGAAGCTTTGCTAAATTTTGTTCAGTAATAATCTTATCTTCAGGAGTTGGTGAATCGTCAACAATATCATAATAATGGTATTCGTTGTCTTTAGAAGTGTTTCTGATAGATTTCTTTTGTTTTCTTACAAGATCAATATGTATATTTTTAGAAATGGTGATAAGCCAAGTCTTAAACTTATAATCTTCTTTATAAGTTCTAATCTTATCAAAAGCTTTAGAAAAAGTTTGAATGGTGATATCCTCAGCGTCATTTTCGTTTTGCGTTCGTTTTAACTGAAACCCATAAACATCATTCCAAAAGGTATCTAGTAAAAAATTGAACGCAATTTGATCATTCTTTTTTGCTCTAGTAATAGCGTCTTTTACTTCCAATGCTTGGGTTTAGATAAAATATTAGCAATAAAGATACTTAATTGTGTAAGAATTAAAAAGAATTCGAGAATTGGCACTAAGAATATAAGGTCAACTTCATTGAGTTTTTTTGCCGTAAATCCTAAACATAGTAATTGAATGATAAACCGTAGAGCGATCATTGCTGTTATCCACTCCCAAGAAGATCCTTTTGTAATTAATAGAACTCCGATAATCCAAAATAATAGTTGAGAACTATAAAATAGGATTAATAAGAATTTATGCAAGGGTTTATAAAATTTTGCGGTACTGATATGTCTTCGCTTTTGCACAATCCAATCTTTGAAAGACGTTTTAGGTTCAGAGATCGTATGGCTATCTTTGGTATAACAGGTTGAAGTATTTTTGTTGTTTGCTACTTCATTTATAAACAAATCATCATCACCAGATTTTAAATTCATATGACTATTAAAGCCAGAATTGTTAAAAAACAACTCTTTCCGATAGGCCATGTTTCTCCCGACTCCCATATATGGTAATCCTAAATTAGCATAAGAAAAATACTGTAGCGCAGACATCACAGTTTCAAAACGAATGAGTTTGTTCAAAAATGAAAATTCTTTTTTTGCATAAGCACCATAACCAAGAACGATAGATTTTTCATTTGAAAAATTACTACTTATCTGAGCTAGCCATTTGTTTGAGTTTGGTGCGCAATCAGCATCTGTAAATACTAAAAAGTTATGTTTTGAAGCTTTTATACCTAATGTTAATGCATATTTTTTATTTCCCCAAAACGTTTCAATAGTTTTTACATCTACAAGTTTTATGTTTTTATACTTTTTAGCAAAGTCCTTCATAATATCTAATGTTTCATCAGAAGAACTGTCGTTAACTAAAACAACTTCAAAAGTCGGGTAGTCTTGCTCTAATACTAAAGGTAGATTTTTCTTTAAATTTCCAACCTCATTTTTAGCACAAATAATAACTGAAATTGGAATGTTCTTTTTTAATCGTGTCTTGTCACGTTTTAGAGCAAAAGAAAATAGAAAACTGAGATAATAAGTAACTTGAATACTAACAACTACAATAAATGCATAAAATAGTATAGAGGAAAGCGTCATTAAGACTTATGAATGTTCAGGTTCGTTACAATCCTTATATTCATCTGGCGTTTTTCCACAAAAACCACAAGCTTCACCTTCTTTATTAAGCATTGGGTTTTGGCTAGCACATGTACCAGCAAATTTACCGTCTTTTTTCGCCCAAATTTTTATAGCAATTCCTGCTACACCTAGAGCCAATAATGTTAGGGTAATTAATAGTAATTTCATCTGTTAATATCTATTGCTTTTTAATTGTCAGATGTAACATCCATAGTATTCACTCATTCTCGTATTTAAGCGTTTAAGAACGGATGTTTCATTTTAATGATTAAATTTAGCACAAAGATAATGCTTTTACCTATATTTTCTCCCCCTTCTTCAATGTGACTTAACACACTATTGTTGTGTCGTATATCTAATAAACATTTATTACTAACTAATTTATCAATTATGAAAAAATTATTTGCTGAGTTTTTCGGAACATTTTGGCTTGTGTTTGGAGGTTGTGGAAGTGCAATATTCGCTGCCGGATTTCCAGAATTAGGAATTGGATTTGTGGGAGTAGCGTTAGCTTTTGGTCTCACAGTATTAACTATGGCTTATGCTGTTGGCCATATCTCTGGTGGGCATTTTAATCCTGCAGTGTCTATTGGACTTTGGGCTGGCGGAAAATTTGAAGCCAAAGATTTAATAGGCTATGTTTTAGTTCAAGTTATTGGTGCTATTGCTGCAGCTGCAGCACTTTATCTTATTGTTTCTGGTAAATCTGGATTTGAAACGGTAGGTGGTTTTGCTGCTAATGGTTATGATGCTCTATCTCCAGGTGGGTACAGTATGATGTCTGCATTAGTAGCTGAGGTCATTTTAACTGCATTTTTCTTAATTATTATTTTAGGAAGCACAAATGTGAGGGCTCCAAAAGGATTTGCACCTATTGCTATTGGTTTAGCGTTAACTTTAATTCACTTAATAAGTATTCCTATTACAAATACTTCTGTGAATCCTGCAAGATCTTTGAGTCAGGCTCTATTCGCTGATGGTGCTTATTTATCTCAAGTTTGGTTATTTTGGGTAGCTCCAATTGGAGGTGCTATTATTGGTGGTATTATTCACAAAACTTTTTTTGAAAAAGAATAATTCTTTAAAAAATAAGAGAAAAAAGAGGCTCATTTTAATGAGCCTCTTTTTTGTTTGTAGTAGAAGATATGCTTATTTATCTTTCAACGATATTTCGGCAACTTCTGTACCATTTTCATTTGTGTGATCACCCTTTGTACTGATTTTTATACTTAGTGCTAGAGCATCTTCCATGTATGGAATTTGTTTTAACTTTCTATTAGATTCATCTAAAATGCCTAAGTTAACCATTCTGTCCTGAAGCTCAGCCCAAATTTGGTAGTGCTGTTCCTTTGGCAATTGCGGCAAAGTAATCACATCAATCATAGACGTTTTTTCTACCGAATTGATGTATGCTACAGTTTTTAAGTTCTTAGCGCGATCGTTACCGTTAATAACATATTTTTTAGCATCCGGATTATTGAGCTTCATTAATTCTCTAGATAATTCATCTAGTTTAGAATTATTCTTGTCAATATCACTCCTTAGATCCATAATTTCAGCATCAACAATGTTATTTTCACTATTTAATTGCTGATTTTTTTGATAAAGCATAAAAGAACTCACTGCGAATAATACAGCTGCAGCACTTGCAGCAATACTATACCAAGGTGTTTTTCTTTTTTGTATAAGCTGAATGACTTTGGTGTCATTAGATTCGTCTAATGATTCTAAAACATCCGTTAAGATATTGTTAGGCACATTAACGGCGCCTACCTTCGCAATAATCTCTAAATTATCTTGGAGCTTTTCGTAAGCAGAAGCTGCTTCAGGATAGTTAGATATAAAGTGTTCTACTTCTTTAGATTCTTCAAAGGAAGTCTCTCCTAACAAATACTTATTTAGTAAGTTAGAATTTAAAAAGTTATGTAATTTTGTTTCCATATTAAAATATTTTATGGATTATAAACTTTTTTAAGTTCTCGCAATCCAATTTTTAATCTAGATTTTATAGTACCTAAAGGAATGTCTAATTCATCACTTGCTTCTTGTTGTGTCATTCCTTGAAAAAACAAGGCATCTAACACAATTTGATACTTTTCTTCTAGTCTCCCAACATGTTCTTTTATATCCAAAACATCTTGGTTAAAATTTGATGTTGGTAAGATATATACGTTAGAAGTATCAATTTGGACTTCTTTTTGGTAGCGATTATTAAAACTTCTAAGTTTATCTATAGCTGTATTCCGTGCAATTCGGAACAGCCAAGTGAAAAGTTTAGCCTTACTCGGGTCGTACTTTGAAGCGTTTTTCCAAACTTTAATGAAGGTGTCTTGCAGTGCATCTTGGGCAATTTCTTCATTAATCGTAATTTTTACTATAACACCATAAAGACTTTTAGAATAGTTTTCGTAAAGTAGGTTTAAAGCACGCTTGTCCTCTTTTTGGAGTAAGTCGATTATTTTTTGCTCTGTAGGTGTTATATTCAAAATATTAAGATCTTGTTTTTCTGATGTTTATGACATCTAAAATGGATTTATAAACGTAAATATAATTAAATACACCATATAAGGTAAATAGCATATAAGGTTAGAATAATTTTTTCTACAATAAAGATTGATTAATAGCATTATCAAAAATTATTCTAAATGCAAAAGTCGCAGCAAAAGTTGTGACTTTTGTTTTATATAATATTTACTTCGGCATCAATAGTGACGTTAAATATACGCTTTACTGTTTCCTGTATCAGTTTAGCTAATTCATAGATGTCTTTACCATTTGCATTCCCATAATTAACCAAAACTAAGGCTTGTTTATTGTGTACTCCATAATTTTTAAAACGCTTCCCTTTAAAACCGGCCTTTTCAATTAACCAACCTGCAGGTACTTTAACTTCAGTGTCCGAAACTTTATAGGAAGGTGCCTCTGGAAAGTTTTCTTGCAATTCAGTGAATTGCTCCGTAGAAATAATTGGGTTTTTAAAAAAACTTCCACAATTACCAATTTCTTTTGGATCAGGCAATTTACTCTGTCTAATGGTAATTATAGCCTTAGAAATATCTTGAATACTTGGATTATTAATACAAGAAGCTTGGAGTTCCGTTTTTATTGCTCCATAGTGCACATGTAGCTTATGATTAACTTTAGTAAGTTTAAGATTTACACTTGTAATGATATACTGTCCTTTTAATTCTTGCTTAAAAATAGATTCTCTATAACCAAATTTGCAATCTGATTTTGTGAACGTTTTTGTAGTTTGGTTAGCAATGCTGATAGCTTCACAACTCACAAAAACATCTTTAAGTTCTACACCATAAGCACCAATATTCTGTATTGGTGTTGTGCCAATATTGCCCGGAATTAGTGACATATTTTCAACACCTCCATAATTACACTCTAAACACCATAATACAAACTCATGCCAGTTTTCGCCAGCCATAGCCTTAATGATAACAGAGTTTTCTGTTTCACTAACGACTTCAATTCCTTTTATGTTGAGGTGAAGTACTAATGCTTCAATATCTTGAGTTAACAACATATTACTTCCTCCACCAAGAATAAATAATGGATTTGAGTGTTGCTCTTTTAAAATTTCACGAAGAGCTTTAGTAGAGGTAATGTCACAAAAAGATTCAGCTTTAGCCTCTATACCAAAGGTGTTAAAAGATTTTAATGAAACATTCTTGGTTATAGTCATTAGTCCTTATAAACTTTAAGTGCTTCAGCTAAAATTTTTACAGAGGTTTTTAAACTCTCTTCATTTAAAACATAAGCGATACGTATTTGGTTTAGACCAGCACCAGGAGTAGAATAGAAACCTGCAGCTGGAGCAACCATGATAGTGCTATTTTCATAATCAAAAGATTCTAATAACCAACGCGCAAAATTATCCGAATTTTTTACTGGTAACTCTGCAATACAATAAAAAGCGCCATTTGGTTTAGCGACTTTAACTCCATCAATTTTTTCTAATTCTGAAATTAACGTGTTACGACGCTTTACGTATTCTTTTATAACATCATCAAAATAACTTTGTGGTGTTTCTAAAGCAGCTTCACTAGCAATTTGCGCAAGAGTTGGCGGACTCAATCTTGCTTGGGCAAATTTTAAAGCCGTTTTTATAATCTCTTTATTTTTTGAAACAAGATATCCAATTCGTGCTCCACACATACTGTAGCGTTTAGAAACCGAATCAATAATAATAGCATGTTCCTCTAGGCCAGGTTCTTGTAAAATTGAATAATGCGAAATACCATCATAAACAAACTCTCTGTAAACTTCATCAGCAATCAAAAATAAATCATGTTTCTTAACAATTGACGCTAATTTTTTTATTTCTTCTTTAGAATATAAATAACCTGTTGGGTTACCTGGATTACAAATTAAAATAGCCTTTGTTTTTGGGGTAATTAACTTTTCAAACTCTTCTATAGGAGGTAATGCAAAGTTATCTTCAATTTTAGATATTACAGGTACTATATTTACACTAGAAGCGGTTGAAAACCCGTTGTAATTGGCGTAAAATGGCTCAGGAATTATAATTTCGTCGTCTTCATCCATTATACTTCCAAAGGCAAACAGTAATGCCTCACTGCCACCAGTAGTCACAATTATGTCTTTGTGTGTAACTTCTATAGAATTATGTTTGTAATATTCTGCAATTTTGATTCTATAGTTCTCAGAACCCTCAGAACGCGAATAGGCTAAAATGTCTAGTGAATGAACTTTTACCGCATCTAAGGCCACAGTTGGCGTTTTTATATCGGGCTGACCAATATTAAGGTAGAAAACGGTTTTTCCTTTTTTATGGGCTTCTTCTGCATAAGGCACCAATTTACGTATTGGTGATTCTGGCATGTTTACACCCTTTTTTGATATTGTTGGCATAAGTTAGTTTTAAAGTGCTAAGTTCTGAAATTTCTTAAAGTTTATTTAAAAATTAACGATTAAAATATTCTATAAGGGAAAGATTTGTAACTTCATTTAAAATCTACAGAATTTTTGAAACCCATAAATAAATATATTTTATTATGTTTAATGGTTTTAAGTTGCTTATTTGCAATAGCTCAGAATGATTTTTTTTTAAATAAAGATGAGAGCGAAAGAATTAATTTTGAATTTGCAAGCAATCTAATAATCATTCCCGTTAGTATAAATGGCGTAACGCTATCTTTTATCTTAGATACAGGAGTAAGTCGTCCTATTCTTTTCAATTTGTCTGAACGGGATTCTTTAGATTTAAAAAACACAGTAACATTTTACTTACATGGTTTGGGTGGTGAAGGAAAACTAAAAGCATTAAAATCTACCCATAATGCGATTAAATTAGGAAACGCCTTAAGTACAAACAAAGATTTATATGTGGTTTTTGATAAGACAATAAATTTTACGCCAAGGCTTGGAGTTTTGGTACATGGTATTATTGGTTATGATATATTTAAGGATTTTGTTGTTGAGATTAACTATAATTCAAAATTTATAAGACTACATAAGCCAAATAGTTTTAAACCTAAATCATCAAAAAAATGGAGAACGGTACCAATTAAAATATATAGAAAAAAACCTTACGTTGACGCTAAGGTTGTAATTGATAGTAATGAAACAATTGTAAAATTACTTGTTGATACTGGAAGTAGCGATGCCTTATGGTTATTTGAAAATAAACTAGACGGTTTAACACCAAAAAAGGACTTATTTTTTATAGACTATCTAGGCAAAGGGTTAAGTGGGTCTATTTATGGTAAAAGATCTAAGACAAAAAGCTTTGAGCTAAGTGACTTTAAATTAAGCGATGTCAATGTCGCTTTTCCCGATACTACTTCTATCAATCCTGCTAGAGTTTACAAAGAAAGAAATGGTAGTTTGGGAGGTGAAATTTTAAGACGATTTAATCTCTTCTTTGATTACTCTAACGAAAAAATATATTTAAAAAAGAATAGTTATTATAAAGAACTATTTACATATAACAATAGTGGTATTATTTTAGAGCATAACGGAAACATGTTTGTAAAAGAACAAATTAGAATACCATCGTCTAATAATAATGGTACAAAGAATAAAGATAATGCTATACACATAGATTATTCAATAAACTATATTTTAGCTTTAAAACCGACATATAAGATTGTTGAAGTCAGAAAATCTTCAAATGCTTATATCTCAGGTTTAAGAGAGGGTGATATTCTTATTAGTATAAATGGTAAGCCAGCCTATAACTTCAAATTGCCACATATTAATAAATTTTTTCATGGTAAAACAGGCAAAACTATTCGATTAAAAATAGAGCGTAATGGAGAAAGTATGCTTTTTAGGTTTAAACTAGATGACGCTTTTAAAAAAAATGAGCCCTCAAACTGAGAGCTCATTGATTAATTTTATTGAGATTAGAGCCTATTGCTCAATCATACTTTTTTCTTTCTTTTCTAAAACACTTGTTTTACTAGAGTCTATCACTAAACCTTTAATCTTTAAGGCTACAGTTGGAGTATCTGCATTAGAGAAGACAGTAATCGTTTTTCTAAAAGGATTAACTCGTTTTGTGTCAAATTTTACTTCAATCTTACCAGTTTCACCAGGCATTATTGGTCCTTTGGGTTTTTTAGGTACAGTACAACCGCATGTCGATTTTACATTAGAAATAATTAATGGAGCATTGCCAGTGTTTGTAAACTCAAATACTCTAACACCATCAGCACCTTTTTCAATAGTGCCATAATCAATCACGTCGGTCTTAAATTCTATCTTTGCCACTTTTTCTTGAGAAAAAGATCCAAGACTAATTAGTCCTACAAATAAAATAGCTATTAAATTTTTCATCATTTTAATTTTAAATTGATACTATCAAAACTACTCCCTTTTTTATTCTCTTCAAAATTAATTAGATGTAATACATTCCTTTTTAACAGTATTTGGGGTTTTATGCCCATAATAGTTACCTAATAATTTTTCAAAAAAAGAAATATAAGTACTTTTGTCAGTTACATAGCAAAAACAATACCAAAACATGGAAATCCCATCAAAATATAACGCCCTTTCAGTAGAAAATAAGTGGTATGACTACTGGATGAAATATAATTATTTTCATTCTACGCCAGACGAAAGAGAACCCTACACTATTGTAATTCCACCACCAAATGTGACAGGAATATTACACATGGGACACATGTTAAACAATACCATACAAGATGTATTGATACGTCGAGCACGATTATTAGGGAAAAATGCGTGTTGGGTTCCTGGCACAGATCATGCTTCTATTGCGACAGAGGCTAAAGTTGTGGCAAAATTAAAGGCACAAGGGATAGATAAAAACGAACTTACTCGCGAAGAGTTCTTAAAGCATGCATGGGAATGGACAGAAGAATATGGAGGAGTTATACTTGAGCAGTTAAAGAAATTAGGTTGCTCTTGTGACTGGGATCGTACAAAGTTTACGATGGATGATGATATGAATGAAGCCGTAATTAAAACCTTTGTAGATTTATATAACAAGGGCTTAATTTACAGAGGCTACCGTATGGTGAATTGGGATCCGGAAGCAAAGACGACTTTGTCTGATGAAGAAGTAATTCATGTTGAAAAGCAAGGATTACTCTACTATCTAGAATACCAAGTTGAAGGCAGTGATGAAAAATTAACCATTGCAACAACACGTCCTGAAACGATTTTTGGTGATACTGCGATTTGTATCAATCCAACAGATCAACGCTTTACACATTTAAAAGGAAAGAAAGCAGTTGTTCCAATTTGCGGAAGAGTAATTCCAATTATTGAAGATGAATATGTAGATATTGAGTTCGGTACAGGTTGCTTAAAAGTAACACCTGCTCACGATGAGAATGATAAAGTATTAGGTGATAAACACCATCTTGAAGTTGTTGATATATTTAATGATGATGCGTCGTTAAATAGTTTCGGAATGCATTACGAAGGTCAAGATCGTTTTGTAGCGAGAAAAGCTGTTACGAAAGAACTTGAAGCAGCAGGTATATTAGTAAAAACTGAAAATCATATAAATAAAGTAGGAACATCGGAACGTACCAAAGCAGTTATCGAACCTCGTTTAAGTGACCAATGGTTTCTTAAAATGGAAGATTTAGCAAAACCAGCTATTGATGCCGTTTTAAAAACTGGTGACGTTAAACTGTTTCCGAAGAAATTTGAAAATACGTATCGTCATTGGATGGAGAATATTCGCGATTGGAATATTTCGCGTCAGTTACTTTGGGGACAACAAATTCCTGCATACTTCTATGGAGATGGAAAAGAGGATTTTGTAGTTGCTGAGAACATTGAAGAAGCAGTTAGTCTGGCGAGAGTAAGAACTTCTAACGCTGAGCTTAAAGCTTCAGATTTAAAACAAGATTCAGATGCTTTAGATACATGGTTCTCATCTTGGTTATGGCCAATGAGTGTTTTTGATGGTATTCGAAATCCTGAAAACGAAGAAATTAAATACTACTATCCAACCAACGACTTAGTTACTGGACCGGATATTTTATTCTTTTGGGTAGCCAGAATGATTATTGCTGGTTATGAATACAAAGGTGAAAAGCCTTTTGAAAATGTTTATTTAACAGGATTAGTTAGAGATAAGCAAAGACGAAAAATGTCTAAATCTCTTGGGAATTCGCCTGATGCATTAAAATTAATTGAAGATTATGGTGCAGATGGAGTAAGAGTAGGCTTGTTATTGAGCTCCGCAGCTGGAAATGACTTGATGTTCGATGAAGATCTTTGTCAGCAAGGAAAACAGTTTGCTAACAAGATTTGGAATGCCTTTAGATTAGTAAAAGGATGGGAAGTTGATGAGTCTATCAATCAACCAAATTCTAGCAAAATTGCGATTGAATGGTTTAAGTCTAAGTTTCAAAAAACCATTGCAGAAATTGAAGACCATTTCAGTAAGTATAGATTAAGTGATGCGCTTATGTCAACATACAAGTTGATTTGGGATGATTTTGCATCATGGTTATTAGAAATTGTAAAGCCAGCTTATCAGCAACCTATAGACGCAAAAACTCTAGAAAGTATAAATGCAATATTTGAAGATATTCTTAAAATATTACATCCATTTATGCCATTCTTAACGGAAGAAATTTGGCATTACATTAAAGAGCGTTCACCAGAAGAAGCTTTAATTATTGCTAAATGGCCAGAAGCGAAACCAATTAATGAGACATTAATTACTGAGTTTGATTTTGCATCTGAAGTAATTTCTGGTATTAGAAACATTAGAAAACAAAAGAATATTGCTTTTAAAGATGCTATTGGGTTCTCAGTTGTAAATAGTGAAAATGTAACATCGACATTTGATGAAGTGATTACAAAACTAGGAAATTTAGATAGTTTCAATTACGTAACAGAGCCTGTTGATGGTGCTTTAACTTATCGAGTAAAATCTAACGAGTACTTTATTCCTATGGAAGGTAGTATTGATGTAGGAGCCGAAATTAAAAAGCTAACAGAAGAACTTAATTACACAGAAGGTTTCTTGAAATCTGTTCAAAAGAAACTCTCTAATGAGCGTTTTGTTGCTGGTGCACCAGAGCAAGTTGTAGCGTCTGAAAAGAAAAAAGAAGCTGATGCTTTAGCTAAAATCGAAACGATAAAGTCTAGTTTAGGTAGTTTGAATTAGATTTAGGGTTTTAAAATTATAAAAAGGACTACTGTTAAGGTGGTCTTTTTTTTATTTACCACTCATTAATTTTATTACTATCTAGTTTTATAAAAATAAAAAGTAAGATGGTAAAGCCCCAAAGACCAGAGCCACCATAACTAAAAAAAGGTAGAGGGATACCAACCGTTGGAATTAAACCCATTACCATACCTGTATTAATGGTAAAATGAACAAATAGTATAGAAGCAACTCCATAGCCATAGACACGACTGAATTGCGATTTTTGTGATTCAGCAAGATATAATATTCTAATAATTAACATTACGAATAAGAGGACTACAAAACTACTACCAAAAAAACCCCATTCTTCACCAACAGTACTGAAAATATAGTCAGTTTCTTGTTCTGGAACAAACTTTCCAGTAGTTCTAGTACCTTGTAGAAAACCTTTACCTGACCAT
>TARA_R110002124_G_scaffold8609_2_pt1 | contig 35694 bp, 16 predicted proteins | sample TARA_R110002124 | Tara Oceans TARA_R110002124 (sample SAMEA4397445) | marine metagenome | biome: Polar Biome; feature: [SRF] surface water layer (ENVO:00010504); material: water (ENVO:00002006), including particulate matter (ENVO:01000060) such as... | depth 5 m
AAGAAAGCTTTTTCTTGTGGTGCTTACACTTTGGGCAGTGAAAAAGAAATTCATCTTTTGACTTATAAGAGGATCCGAGGAATTCATTAACTATTTGGAGTTTTCGGTCAGACATGTTAAGCCTGCCTTAGCCATAACAAGTGCGTCGGCTTGATCGTAATAATTCGGCTTTGGATTTCCATGCTTTGTATATTCTACACGAAAGTCGGGTTCGTTGTCAAGGAAATACTTCATAACAATTTCTTTAGCTTTTTGACCGCGCTTAATGGTAATCCCGCATTTCTTTCTAGCTGAAATTGCTGGGATAAATGCTGGCTGGAGTCCAAACTCCTCAAAACACATCCAGGAGGTAATACCATTAAACTTAATTAATGTTGAAATTGTATGAGAAGATGACTTGCCCATCATAAACATATTGAGAGCTGGTTCGATAAAAATGTGATCAATTGGATAATCAATTTCCTGAAGGCTTTTCTTAATAAATAATGATTTTGAAAACAGATTTGGAAAATGATTCTTGTTTCTCATATCCCAACTGCCAATCTCTTGGATCTTACCGTCTAAGTCAAGAATTGCATATCCGGTTATAGAAGTGGAAATATCAAGTCCAAGAATCATTGGTCACTTATTTTTTCAAAATCAAAGTCATGTTGGATTTTTAATCCATTGATTTTACTTAGGCGAGGTTTTAATTCTCGGCTGTAATAGTGGCGGGCATCAGTTCCCGGAGATAAAATAAAACGAATAATATACTCTCCCACAAAATTTCTTGCTGAAGTGGAAACTTCGCGCTCTCGATAAACCGTAGTGACTTCGGGAATTGCGCGAATTTGATTCATAACTTCAGTACGATCAATTGGTTTAGATTGTTCAATTGATAAATAAAGATTTGCTTCATAACGTTCTTGAGAAATTTTTTCTTCTTTTTCCGTCAAGAAGCTCCGCCATTTTTTAAATTCTTTTTTCATCATCTATAAATAGAACCTTATTATATCAAAAATCTAGCTTTAATTTAAATGTAAAATCGTCCTGATCGCGCTTTCTCACTGGATTTGCGACTTTTGCAATACCAATAAGGTTTCTTTTCTCATCATATATTCCAACGTAATTGATATATACCGTTCTTTTAAACGCCGGAAGTGGATCGCTCCAGCTACTTGATACAATATTTTTAATTGGGTTCTTATCATACTCAACATATGAGATGGAGCCGCTTGATGCAGTTGGTGCCACAGCATATGCGTGTTTAATCGCTGTGGGATTATTAGATAGGTTAACAGTTGAGAGGGGCGCTTGGGCCAGCATTGTTAATGTCGGGACATAATTAGTTCCACTAAAATTTAGTGCAAAACTTGAGGATGGAATTCCAGATCCTGTGGTTGAAAAATCCATCCAACGCGGAGTGGCGGCTCCTCCGCCATAATAATCTTCTGTGTGAGGCGATAGGGGCCAACTTCCGGTTAAAATTAAAAATCCTTCGTCATATAAAACAAGACCGGCCACCGAACCACTTGCAGTCGTCGTGGCACCATCAGTGCTTGAAGAAACTTGTCGCAATTCGCCATTCTGCATCGAATCTTTCAGTTCTCCCACAAGAGTTCCTGAAACATAAAACTTACAGGATACAGTTCCTTTTTGTATAGAGGAACCGTAGAAGATTGACGGGATACTCACCAAACGCATTTCTTGAGTCGCTTTATTTCCAAGGCTGGAACTGTAAGCATATCTGGGGCTTAAAATTTCATAATCTTGTAGCGCCGTTCTTAATGCAGAGATTCGAGGGCGAGTGGAATTTAAAGCATAGTAATCAGATGAAATACTGGCAGACAATGGGTAACTACCAGTTATTTCATCTCCATATTCAAAATCGCTATTAAATTGTGTGTTTGAAGTAGTGCGGAATGCCTCCAAACTACCGTCCTTAATAACAAAAGGATATATTAAATTGCTCGCTTTCCTATCAACATTTAGTTCATAAAGATTCACATAGCCTGTCGGAGTCATTCCAGCATTGTTAACAAAGCTACCAGACTCTCGGGGTGTGTTGTTGTAATAAATATTCTGATCATAAATAACGAGATTTATTTGGGGATGAGTTTTTATCCTGTTATAAAAAACGTCATTTTGATCAAACTTGTAAAAAGGCATGACTACCTGTAATTAGTTTAGATTTAATAATCAAGCCTTACGCGGATTGTCATTTCATTAGTAGGGTCTTTCTTTAGGGCCTCAGATAGTTTAGCAACCGCTAAAAGTTCATTATCCGAAGAATAAAGCCCAACTGTTGTAATATATGATATTGGCGCGTCGAGGGTATTGTTCTTAACCACAATCTTGCTTGAACTGAGATAAGTTGGATTAGAACTATAATTAAAATCATTATGATTAACGCGGCAGAAATGAATTGTTGAGTTTAATTCTGTCGTATTGTTAAATGATATGTCATAAATTCTATTGCGGAAATAATTGCACGAAGAACTTATTGCAGAACCTGTTAGCGATGCAGTGAAATAGGTATCATTAGATCGGAATGGCACACTCCCAGATCCTAAAATCCCAGCATCAGGGGTTGAATCGCTTCCACTTTGAAAGACTGAAGAACTCAAAACAACAATGCCTGCTTGATAAAATATCAACCCACACGCAGGCGCAACAGCTATATCAGAATTATATCCAGCCGTGGCGGATAAAATTGCATATTCTCCAGCGGGAGAATTAACCCGATAATCATTTTCTTTTCCAGAATCTGAGATTGTTAATATGGCGTCTCCAGCTGTAGTATTGAAAGGGGTCGCATAAGAACCAGTGCCCAACTTAATTGTGAAAGAACCTTTTTTGATTTCATCCTTGGCCAACAATCTTGCAAAATTAATAAAAACGCAATCTCTTAATTTTGTTCCACCAGCAACCAAATTTCCATCTTCATCAAAAGGTCTTATATCCCCAGTTGTGTTATACCCAACCATGAGTTGTGCCATCTGATTATAGATATTAATTTTTTTAGACTGCATCGTTGTGTCGCTCGACGCGCTAAGAGCCGATGATGATGCATAGCCAACAGTCAAGTCAAAAATATGGTTTGCCGAAGAACTAAGATAAGGATAGTCATAGACACTCTGAAACATACCATGAGCATAATTTTTAATATTAGTTCCATCGTATGTGTCAGTGGTTGCACCAGCAGTATTATAAGTACCAGAAGCAATCGTACCAGTAAGTGGAATAGCTTCATGCAATAACGTCTTTGTCGATGTTATGTCGTTGTTTAGAAAAGTTTTAAAAGTTGTTGCCATTGTTTAATCCTTATGTATTAAGCCGGGATGCTTTTAATAAACCTAATGGGAAGATTTATGCTATATCCTGTGGTTGCTCCTGTTACTTTAATATTGCTGTCGATATATCTTACATCTTGAGAAGCACCGGCCACATTGAACATTGTCGTTTGAGCCCCGAGTTGCTCAAATAAATAAGTGCTCGTTTGAAGTTCTATTGATGCTTGAAGCATAAAGAAAATAGTGGTTCCTGCTGGGCCTTTGATATTGCTATCATAACCCTGTCCAGACATATTACCCATAAACGAGTCTCGGTCTGTTCCAAGAGAGAAATAATAACTTGCGATATTGTCATCATCTACAAATGAAATTTGTGCAGGAGCATAATCTCCATTGGCACGGGTGAGTGTTGCTAACCTATTGTCTATTTCAATGATATATTGAGTTTCTAACAAATCCGCATCAATTGCAGAAGTCGCAGCGATCTCGGTGGTATTTAATCCCTGATCAACACGAATCAGGTTCTGTTGTTGTCCTGGCTGGAACCCATTAAGGAATCCATTTGTTAAAGCGATATCCGCCACTGTTCCTTGCCCAGCAGTATCGACTAAAAAACCAGCTGCATTACTGCTTCCAACCGTCGTTTCGTCCACACAAACAACATGGATCTCTGAGCTGCCCGAAGGCTTTGCAGTAGCTTGTGTAGAGTCTTGCACCAAAACCGGCAAGTATAGTAAATTTGTTCTAGGGATTGAAAGCAATTTTGACTTCATTGTGGAGGTATTATTTGTAAAAGCTTCCAAAATTGGTGTCTGTAAAATTTCTAAGTCATAGTATGCACTACCACTCGCATTGTTTTTATCATAGGAGCCATAATTAATTTCATCATCCCCTAATGCGAATTTTGTAATCTTAAATGATCCGTTTCCTTGTGCTAAACGATAGCGGCCTGTATCTGTGAGCACCGCGTCTAAAATAATGTCACCACTATTATCTAAAAATGCCATATTTATCTCCTATCCTCATATAAATAGTTTGTTTTTTTAGTTCTAACATAAATTATTATTTCCTGTTTTTTCTATTTTGGTATGTTTTTTTGTAAACTTTATATTAAGATCAATCTTCTTTCCAGTCTTTCTGGATCTTACTCGTACTTTTATCAGCTTATTCCACAGGGTTTGGTCAGCAGTTCCAAGCTCAATCTTGCTACCATCCACTCCTAGTACCCTGGTTAAGCATCCAGTGTCATCCACAATTTTTGTCCCATCAGGATTAATTAACCCAGATGCTTCTTCGTCAACCACCCGCTGTGTTAGGGCTGGTTTTATGTGAATATATTTGGTAAACTTTTTGGCTACCTTTTGTGGTGGTGGCTGATTCTCATCCAATGAATAAACATTTCGTAGAAGATATGGGGCATATCCGTCATACACCATTTGCAATTCATAAACCGGTGATGGGTTAGAGAAGTGGCCATGATTATCAATCGTTCTAAAAATATAGTAATAAGTGGTGTTGGGGGAAATTGTTTTATCTATCCACTCGCCACTTGTTGAAAACTGACATCCATTATCAAGATCCACTTTTGTGTCTACATGAGCAATCTTATTTCCAATAAAATCTGAGTAACTAGATGGTTTTTTATCAATTCGGAAAACCTCAAAGAACCTTGCATGGTCATCACTCTTAAATCTTATTGGCTCAAGTGGTCCCACCTCTTGGGACATTCTCAAGCTTTCAATTGCTTCAGAATCACCTGGCTGGATGGCGATTGGGTTTAAATCATATTCCCCGGAATTCCCAGTCATCCAAAACAAAATTTGATTTCGCACATTTTGATATGTAATAACCTCAACACCAGGAAAAACAGGAGGATCATCCATCATTACCACTTCTTTTTGGTAATAAGGAACTTTTACCATCTTTAAAGACGGCTCTGTTAAAACACAAATTTTGGCTTGGCTTGGACTTATCTCTTGTTGCCAGTGCAAAGAATTTGCGATTGGGGCTTGGTCTAACTGATACCAATATCGTGTACCAAATACCATTTCCATCGCATAAATCCGGTAAATATATTTTTTGCCATACTTAACTTGCGTATCTGAAAATTTGTAATCAGTAAAAGTTGATGAATTCGGAAAATAAAAAGATTGCACTTTTTCGTCAGGAGTCCCATCTGCCCTAACTGACCACTTTTCAACTATATAAAAGATGGTTTCGTGGTAAGCAGTTTCGGGGGCGCTGGGGCTACTAATTGTTCTTCTGGTCGCTTGTTCAACATTCGTAGAGCCCCCCGCAATTTGGCGCTCGCGCCCACCCATATTCAGGGACTCGTAAACTCCTATCCCTCCTACAATCTGTTTCCACGTTCGAGTCTTATCATATATCAAATCTTGCATTTTTGCCTTAAACGCAGTTGACATTAGGTTTCTGAGCATCGCAGTTGCAACATTATTTTGTGCATCTTCGACTTCTTGATCATATGCGCCCAAGAAAACTCCTTTCTCGACTTGCCCATAATAGTCCGGACCAAACGCCGCTTGAGCATTCTGTGAGCCTACAATCTGCCGGGTGCGACCACGTTCGTCTGATGGGCGAGTTATCTGTGTTAGCCACCCATTAGGGGCGAGCAAGTCCCAACAGTCTAATGAACTTGAGGGGACTCGCTGTTCGGAGCCATTTTCATAGGGCTTAAAAGCCGTTTCTGTGTAGGTTGTTGGATCCGGAATAAAGGGCAAACCACCAGAAGAAATAAGATTATATCCCATCGAAGATGATGCGCCCCAGGTGTTATCGACAAAACCTTTAATAAACATTGCTGTCATTTCGGTTTCTTCGAACAGGCTTATAACTTCGTTGTTAGGAGTATCAGCTGTAGAGAATTCAATATCGCATGACATTGGAAACCTTTGTCTAACATCGCTGAATTCGGCAAACATTTGATTATTTGACGAAGGCACAATTTGATGCTTAAATCTTTCGGCCAACGGATTCTGACCTGCTCGCCATGCAGGATCTGGAGTTCCTTTTACTCCGTCAGAAAAGGCATAAGCATATTTATCAAAGTAATCTCCTTTACTTACGTCAGCTTCCACCGTTTGTGCGCGGGCTCCCGCATTATAAGTTACCAAAGTTGCTATACGAGTTTCTTTAAGTTGCCTTTCTAGGGTGATATGTTTTTCAAAAACGGTATTAATAGTTGCTGGATCATATTCGGTGGACCTCATACCCCTTCTTCTTTTATCGTTTTCATTCTCCATTACGCTCAAGAATGAATAAAGACTCGGGAGCATACTCTCATGTGGTTCCTTGGTTGGATCTTCTTGAGTAAGAATTGATTCATAGGTTTGTATATAGAAGTTATAATTAGGAACAACAGATGCCTCCGCAACCGAAAGTGAACCGTAAGAATTATCTCTCACCTTTTTAGAGTCTAAAGGAATGCCATAACGAAACACTTGATCATCAAACTTTATTGGTGTATTTCCGTCGCGTAATTTACCATCAGCAAACGTAGAGATAATGCCATGAGGCCCAATATTTCCGCCAGCAATATTTCTTGCGTGAGTTGTTAATCCTTGCCCATCCTCTAAAACCTTTAACCATTTGTCCTGAGCGCCGTCAATCCCTGGTTCTGGTAAGTTGCCGCATTCCCCAATATCAACTGGGTTATATCGAATGACCACATTTTCTTTTTTCCGGAAACTCAATCCAGTTTGGGATACCGATTGAATCGTATATCCAAGTGATTGATTACTCCCGAACTCGCTAATTTCAATAGCTTGTGGGGTTGCAATATATACGGCCACATCCGTTTCTTCGGGCTTAAGATTCCAAATCCGGTTCATTCTATACCGCATAAAATCAATTGGGCCTGCAACATCATATTCAAAAAATGGAGTATTCGTAGGTGCGTTACTGCCGAACGATGTCGCATTATAGAGAGACACCGATTTAGACGGGTTTTTAATTTTATTTGAAACTTTAATACCCACTGTTTCCTCCTCCTGTTCCTAATCCTGATAACGGATTCGGTGTAGATGTGGCTGATTGTTGGCCAGATGATTGTTGGCCAGATGATTGTTGACCACTCGCTGGTGCAAAAGTGCTGCCTGCTGCTCCCGGAAGGGTTGGTGCGGTTGGTGCGCCACTAGAATTATCACCAGCAGCATTTGCTGCGGCGACTGCATTTTGTTGCATTTGAGCAGCATTAGCGGCAGTGAAAGAACCTCCTGTTGCTCCAGGGACTGCGGTTGTCACTGGTGGCAGTGGAGGGGCGGCTGTTACATTATTTATGATTTCCTCAGCAACCCAATTTGTCGCAACTGTATAAACTGGCGGAAATGAGGATTCTGGCGGATCTAAAGGAGAAGACGGTATTATATCGGTATAAGTCTCGGGTTCGCGGTGTGGTGAAGCCAAGGGTGCCATACCAGCATTTAAGACAAAATATTCTTCATATGTTGGTAAATCGTTTCCCGGATGTCTTTGGATTTTAAACACTCCGCTTTCCCAAGGTCGAATTCGACATAACAGTGCTTTCGGTGTTGTACCAGTTCCAATCCGGTTATAGGCAGCTCTATCAAGAGTTTTCCAAATTGGCATACCACTTGAAAACTCCTCGATTTCATTTTCATTTAAAGAATACTTTGTGGGTTTATAGCCATCTAAATATTGAATTTCACCGATTGTTTCAAATAGGATGCGGGCTTTCGGGCTAAGAGTTGGGCTCTCAAAAGGTTCGCTTTTTAGGAAATTATCTATCTCAGCCTTTAATGCTCCACCTCCGAAATCTTTTCCTTGAGTTAGTGAATAATTTTCATAATTAAATCGAATCAAAGCTTTGACCACATTGGGTAAATTATTAAGTTTTTGTTGCATTAAAGCTGTCCTAGAAAGAGCCTGAGTTTGAATGCCGTCCGATCTACTGGTTGTTTGTTGAGCATTCACAGAACCACCTGCAATCTGCCGTTCGCGACCGCCCAAATTCAAGGAATCGCTTGTAGGAATAGACCACTCAAATGCAGTCTTAAATCCATCCGGCGATTGAGGATTATAATATCCTATGCTTTTCTGGCTGGAACCTTCTGGGAGCGAAATTCCGGCTCTGCTCCCCTGACTCACCACGCCATTCGAAATCAGATTCCAAAACACAGCAAATGCCTTGTGATTTTCGCTTGTTTGGGAATTCGAGGCTTCGATGTAATCATGGTTTGCATTGGCAGATGGACCCTCAGTTGTTATTGTTCCTGGTGGATTTAATCTCTCCGATACATTTGGCACAGGAGTGGCCGTTAGATTATAATTGTAAGAAAGAAAATCTGCCACCTTCTCCTGAAGCGTGTTGGTGTTGGTCATTCCACTGCCGAGTGTTGACAACCAACTGCCCATCATATTCATAAAATCCCGATCACTAATATTGGGTGGTTCGGCGATGCCTCTCCCAACCATGGGAAGGGTAACATTTTGACCGCCATAAACGACAGCGGGTGTTAGATATGAAAAATCTGTTCTTCGCAGCGTATTATCAGGCACTATTCCTGTACTTACGAAATCCGGTAAATCAATTCTGCTGTTGATACCATTAAATAATTTGGTTAACTCTTTGGAAACAATGCTTGTTTTCCATGTATCACTATCTATGACTCTCAATCCTGTATCTACTGGGATCTTGGGAAGATTATTATAATCGGCACCCAGAAAATCAAAGCCAGTATTTAATGGCAAGTTTGCATCATAATAATCAGAGAAAGTATGTGAGATAGTAAACGTATTCATTGATGGTTCAGTTGAAGAAGCGACATCACTTTCAAAAACATTATTCGAAGTTCCGGCAGCATTGGTGGCATCTGTATCTTTTGGAAGGTTTACTCCACGCTCTTTTTGAACTCCTATAGCACTGTTGAGGAAAGTAATAAGATTATCATACAGGTTCATCACAGCCAAACAACCTTGAGGATTACCAGCTTTAGGACTGACATATAAATTCAGAGTGTTCATAATGTTCATTTTCTCTGGACCACTTAACTCTACAAAGATCTGCAATATTTGAACATATTTCATTCCAACTCCACCAGTGAGAGCTGATCTGCCCCAGGAGATGCCCATAGCAGAATTTTGAAAAGTTTGTGTAAAGCGATTAGTTGTTGGATCAAAATTGGCAGATTGGACCTGTTCTTGGGGTGAAAGAATGCCTTCTCCCCCAAAATCAATATGAGGATTGTTATTATCAATACCTGTTCTAGTGATCGATGTCTTTGACCCCTCATTATAATATGCTTTTATTTTTTTCAATTCATCTAAAAGGACTGCCCGTTTTTCATTTAAGAATTCAACAACTCCATCTTCGATTTCTAATTCTACTCTATATTGATAATATCCATCTGAATTTCCCGACATATTGGCATCGGTGCCAGTGTAGTAATAGATTCCTTGTGAATTGTTGTTGTGGATATTGGTGATTTGCCTAATCGTGGATACTCCATCCACAGATGCTGCGCCGGAACCAATAAAAGTCTTGCCAGTTTCGGCAGATATTTCGCCACCATCAATAATTAATTCATCTGTTGGATCAAAAGAAATGTATTTCGGGGAGGCGGGGGTGCCTGTATTTCTCTGTCCACGAGCAAGCGCACTATCAAATTTGGATAATTTAGAAGCAGGATCAAAACTGTTATCACCAGGAAAATAATAAGGGGTAGTTCCCGTTTCTGAACTTCCAACAACTCGTTGCCGATAAATTTTCATTGAAAGAATTTGAACCTTGTTCATAACCTCGCGCAACCAAGGAGGATTGTCCTGTTGTCGCACTGCAAACAAGTTAGAATAAGGAGTGTTTTCGCGGACGAGCTTTCTTAAATCTAGGCCAAACATAAATCGGCAATTATTATTTTGATCACGAGAAAGATTTATATCCGTAAAATAAGAAAACCTCACATTATCGTTATCAATAACTCTTCGATTCTTCGTCAAAGCTTGCAGGATCTCATTTTGAAAAGTGGCAAAATTTAATTCTAATTTATCTAACCTTGCAACAACCCTAAAATCTTGTATTTTGGTGTTTGGAAACGCTTGTCTTATAAGATAGGGATGTTGAGAACGGGGAGCAGATGGATCATGAATTGCGCCTCCCATATATTTTCCATCATTAAAATGGACGGGGCCTGTCCAAAGTCTGTCGGTTTTGGCCAGTTCATCTCCGTTTTGGGTTGCTTCAAAAAACACATAGCCTTCTTTAACCATTTTATTATTACGATAAACTGCGTCTGAATTGACTTTGCCGATCTGTTGGGAACCTTGCGGATAAGACGCTGGCCCGAAGCCAAAATGCCTAGCCAAATTATCTAAATTAATACTCGTCCACACAAAATATGCCAAATCAGTTGGCTCCGCTGGCAAGTTTGTGGAATGATTTGCACTTCCAGGAAGCCATTCATCATCAGAAGATAAAATGGTCTTGCTTATGCTTTTAATTGCATTGCCGTTTTTATCAAACTCGGTAATATAGCGGCTTAAGTCATCGCCGGTTCCGAACTCTGACAAATCTAAAGACATATAAGAAATACCTGTACCAGTTATGAGCTGTGCTTGGTCAGTATAAATATTTTGGGAAACCATTTTACCAGACCATTCTCTCACCGAATCTGCCGTATAAGCCTGAACAATATTTACTTTTATATAGTCTTTTAAACTGTCTCCGCCAGGAAGCGCACCGGCAGAAAACCATTGAGAAGTTCCACCAGCGCCCAAAACATCTTTAATAGTTAATGCTAGTTCAACTTGTAAACTTCCATCGCCACGGATAACAGTGCCCTCACCAGGATAATCAATGTGAGGATTTATCTCATTTTTAGTATATCCAGTGTCGCTCCGCAAAATTATATTACTGATATAAACATTTGGGAGGAATGCTCCGACTGCTTGAACTGGATTTATAACATACATTGTCATGAGTGGTCCTTAAGATCTTCTTCGGTGATATCTGTATTATAAATATTACGCGCATCAATTTCTTTCTGTTTGTCTGAATCTTCGCAATCCAAAAATCTTGTGGAATAGATTCCCAGTGTCCTATCCGATGTTCTTTCGCAAATAATATCTTTTTCGATCTCGTTGTCTACATCAATTTCCAAGAAATATTCTACGTATCGAGAATCAAGTTCATACTCCGAGATTCCCGGAATATTAAGATCATCAATTGGGGAGGCATTATCTAATAAGATTCCATCTTTAATTTGTTCAGGATATTTTATAAAATAAAGAGGTGTTAACACTTCTCGGGTTCCACCGTTACCATTACTGACTTGTTCTTCGTCTACTTCATAAACTTCTATTTCATAGCCTTCTTTTTCAAAATCTATATTTGCCTCTCCGATATCTAACAATATGCCACCATCGTCGGAGAAAACATCAATATATTCATTTCCATAAATGGCAGAATCTGCATCTTCTGCTATTTGACTTGCGTCAGATAGTTGCTTGATGGCAGTTTGGTAAACTACATTTTCCACTCGAATTTGTGGAGTGTTTAATGCGCTTCCAGTTGGTTCTTTTACCCACGAGGTGGTTCTAGCAGAACTACTTACTTGCCCTATAAGAAATTGTACGTTCCAAGAAGGAACATATTCAGAGTTTAAATCTGAAGAACCAATAATGTTTTGCAAGGCATATTGATTATCCGTAATTGTATCGGGTGGTCGAATAGCTAGATCTTCAAAATATCTCTTTTCCCACTCCGCATTTGAGCGAATTAATGTGTTTGCCTTTCTAACTTGGGACTCAACGCCTCGAAAGTTATATTGCCCCTCTAATTGAGGGGTGTCCGATTTTATGCGATTTTGTATATCTTTTTGATCTTCCGGGCCGTAACCATACTCGGAGTCATATAAAATACCATCGTCGAAAAAAGCGTAATAAACTGGCTTAAATTTGCCATTGGAAAGCAAGTATTTGCCATACTGTGTTAATTGTATGTCAATAACTTGTTCTTGCTTGTTAAAAAATTTCATTCTGTGCTGAATCCTCCTCCGGTCGTGGTCCGATTTGCTGGCGTTGAGGTGCGCGAGGTAGCAGCATCTCTTTGGCGGGCATTAGCGGCAGTGAAAGCACCGCCTGTTGTGCCTGGGGTGGCCCCGATTGATTTCGCCGCTGGGGCGGCAGTTACGTTACCAGCTGCCGCCTCTGTTGCAAGCGGATTCGCAGGCAATGCGACCGTTGATGGGCCTGGTGGCAGTGGTGGTTTTCTTCCAAAATTATTTCCCACTTCTACTTGAGCTAATTCAATAAGAGAAAAATTGTCATATGGCCAGTTGTAACTGTACTCATATCCAAGGGGATTTATAAAACTATTGGCTTTAAGCTCCATCAGATCTTGATACATCAGACTTCTTCCCCCCGTGTTGACCGAGCCATCGTCACTGTCCCTGGTGGTTGCCCAATAGTTTATTGCTGCTCGTTTCTTAACCTTAAATACCATCCAACGTATTTCGTCTTGTGCGGGTAGTGGTTTGCCACCAAAAAACTCATAGCTTTTCATTTCGTGTGAAATACCTTGTGAATCTAATTCGGGAGTCATAGCAATTTTTGGCATCACGCCTTGCCAAATATCTTTAAGATCATCGCGGTCTAATTCATGTTCAAACTCTATCATATACATTACGAATGGTTCGATATCACTATATCTGTTAAAATCTAGTTCGGGTGGTAAAATATATTTTTCCATTCTTTCTGCCAATATAGAGACAGAAGTGTCTCTCACAGGTGCGTCTAATCCCCAAGTCGCTAAATCAGAACCTGGGCCACCACCGCCCATCATAACAGTTCCAGGAATAGCAAAACCACTATTTAATTTGTTGGTCCTCATGTTTCTAAAAAGATTTCTAGACGCATTTTTGCTCTCTCCTCCCATAGTAAAGAAATATTTACCTATAATGGGTGAATGAACAGTTTTGGACATACCAGAATTTGCATACACTCTGCGTGTACTAAAGGGAATAGCCACAATTGCTTCTGAAATCTTCTTGGTGTTTGCCAGTTGACCAATCTTTCTTTTGAGTGCATAGTCGGTATTCGCGCTGGTTATGCCGGTTGCGGCCAGATCGATTTCCTCACATGGGACGTTTGCGGTGCTTGAGCCACGGGGGGCTGCGGTGGTTGGACTTACTCCTCTAAACCACTCTGTCATATCTCGATATCTTTCTTGATTGGGTTCTGAAATATCGATTCCCTCATCAGAAGCTGAGTGTATGCCGATAAATAAATTAGGAGTACGTTCAACCCCAAAGAAAATACCCTTATCGTTTTGAGGGATTTCTCCATAACCACTCCACATACCTCGGCCATAACCATACTCTGGAGCTTGTGAGCTTGAAAAATCTAAAACTGGGGTTTCCATGTGCGGAGAAATCACCCAACTATCTAAATTTTTGTCAGATGGGTTTAGGGTGATAATTCCTTGCACGTTTAAAGAAGCTGTCACATCCATCATGGACCGATAAGCAAAATTTCCCCAACGGTAAGGATCAGTTGTGTTAGGTTCGTCAAACTTTGTCCATGCTGCTCGGCGAGGATCATCATCAGCTTTGAAACTCATGGTCATCCGATTCATTACCTCTCGCCAACGGAAACCAAGTCCAGCACCAGAACCTTGAGCATCTTCAGCAGATGCGGTGAACATAAGACGAACTTTTGCTTTTCCATAAAAATATGGGGGAGTCACTGGAGCATAAGCTGGGTCGCCATCGCGGAGAGGGATAAAATGGGCACCCCAAGCAGAAGACGATGCTGCATATGTTCCTCTATTCGCACTCCAGCCAGGGCCGAAATATTTACCATTAAACGAGCCAGTTACTCTTTCGTCAGGCGTTGGACCCCAAACGGTTCCAATCTCTAAAAATTGTGAACCAGATGTATAGGGGGTGAGAGGATTCTTTGTGTTTGTTGGGTAAGATGAACTAGCAAAGAAAGGAAGACTCGAAGACACATATCCATTAAAATAATCCTGCACCATTATAAGTTCATCGTTTGGAGCATTATTTGTTTTTTCAATATATGCATCCATCACATAAATCTTACCAGCTTCTACGTTTATTTCACCCGCTGCCTTTGATGTAATCGACTGTAATCCCGAACCTTTCAGGAAGAAATTTGGAATCTCGGCGAGGAAGTTATGCATTGCACTAGAATATAAATCAGTTACACTCTCTTCCGGGTGTCCAGGAGAAAACTCGGCATATGGAAATCTTGGAGGCTCTCTATTGGGCTGTGAAAGGTAATAGCTTGGAGCGTTATGTAAGAGTCGATGACTTCCATCAGACTGAGATTGTGGTATATATTGCAATGGGGACAGCAAAGATTTAAAAGGAAATCGTGTATCAGGGATTCGAATATTCCAGGCGTATCCTGGGTAAGCATCTTTGTCTTGAGTAATTGAACTGCCCGTAAAGACTCCCCAATCTACGGCGATACCCGATTTAATAGTATTGTACAAGATACCAGGGGCAAAGAATGGCTGTAACAATGTTTGCATAGCCAATTGGTCAGAACCTGACTGAACTCTTGTTGTTGGTTCGGGGGCTGAATTTGATGCGGAAACCGCACCGCCGCCCACAGAAGTTCCCAATGCTCCAGAAAATAAGCTCACTAATTGTGTAGTTCTGTCTGATGGATAAAAGCCTTTATAGGGTAATAATTTTTTGACAGCACTACAATTAATGGCAATTTTGTTAAGTTTGTAATCTGTTGAGAAGGTTCCAAAATATTTTTGAAAATCGCTAAATGAATATTCTTTAAAAAAGTTCTCATCAAATTCACGCAAAATGCCGGGGGTTGTATGAGTCAAGGCACTAGAAGTTATATTGCCCCCTACAAGTGATAAAAATTTATCATTTTTCGCCCTGAAATCGCTCGCAGCTGTGTTTACATAATATTCCATATTATCTGAAATTTTAAACTCTGGCAATATGGTGCGGGTCTGGGACAACCCTCTAATATTTTCGGCGAAAGCTTCATACGAATCATACCAAGGATCTTTACCAGCGTCAATATTAGTTCGCCACTTCATCCCTTTATTAACCGAAGTTAGTATCTCTTGAATATAAGAAGCTGATGTTGCATTCCAAGGTCCCCATTGAGTCCAGAAAGCACTATCCGGTGCTTTACTGTAAAGAACCTCTGCTCCGATATTAGGCAACCAATAATAAAATGCCGAGGCTGAAGGTTTTATATATAAATCGTGTAAATACGATGCCGGGAAAATAGATCCAGTTACTCCGCCCATCATGCCCGTCATCTTAGCAACATTAATAGAATTTAATTCACCAGTATCTAAACCATTGTTAAGAGCAAACGACGAGGCACCTGATAAACTCGTGACTGTAACTGCTTCGTGAGTTTCAAGAACAGAGGGAGGATTATAGACGATTGGTTCCCCACCGTGAGTCCAGACACTCCGTGCCATTCCATCAGGATTACCACATGAATTAGAGATAGTCGTATTAAAGCGAGCATATTCTGTTGTTGGAGAAACATATCGATTTCTGTTATAATAAGCGTTCTTCCAAAATGTTCTTCTGATGTTTGGCCCACGATCAATACCGTTACTGCCAATTGACAGGGAGGCGGTGGGTGGAAACAGCAGGTTCGCATCTGCGGTTTCGGCATAGTTAGTCCTTCCTCTAGTTCGGGAAAGACCTGTATTCGCCGAGCGAGGATATGAAACTTCGGTATATGTTAAACTTTGAAAATCAGTATTATAATCGTCTGATTCGATTAATTTATTATATATCTGTGAATCTGTTTTATTATTTAAACCACCCAAAAACTCCCCAATTGATTTGGTAGGATTATTAAACGGCAGACCTCTCTGAGTCCATAGACACAAATTGTTTCCAAAAGAGTGCTGTAATTGAACATTCGTTAATTCACTAATAAGTGGGCGATATTTAAAGGTTACTGGTGGTTCCACATAATTTGTGATATTATCGGGTCCTGTTCGATGATCAAAATAAGTTGCGGGCTTATTCGTACCAGAACCATTAGGAACCGTTACAATCCCTTGTTTTGAACCAACAGAAAGAACATTGTTTCTTTTGTGGTATCTAGCAACTGGTGTTTCACCGATTCTAATTTGTTTCCAAGATGGGTGCTGGTATGGTCCATTTAAATTTTGAAAATGCCCATGGATGGACGCTGCCGCATCGTTGGTGTTTAAAAATGCTGGTCCGGGAGATAACGTATTTTGGGAACTTGTAATTGTATACTTATAAATCGATGGATCGGATGCCCCCGCAGGGATTGAAAAATCATATTGTGCAAAGTTCAAGCCACCACTAGGCCAACACGGATAATCGATGGGTATTGGTTCCCAACAAGAAGAAGATACAAAAATTATGGCGGACTGAGTTATTGATGTTTGCCCAGAGGGAACAGAAAACGGTACTAAGCCGCCTGCATCATGACAACCACCAACATACCCAAATGGCTGCGTTTTTGTTCTATTATAAGAATCATTTATCCACTTATATTGTAATGTACTTTGTGGAATTGCATGTTGAACAAACCAATTGTCATAGTTAACACTTGTTGTGAGTTGATTGGAAGAAGTTCCAATCAAAGCACCCACTGTTACCGGATTACGATTCACTTTATGGTAAGCAGCAATGACATTGCCATAACCAAAGGGGTTTACTGTATGCTCGGATGGAACTGTACCATCACCAGGGCTTCCTGTCGGAGAAATTCCAAATTGACCACAATGTTCTGTCAACCAACTGTCCAGGGCTTCTCTTACAATTGAGTTACGATAATTTAATTCATTATAAACTGAAAATTCTTCGGCATTAACATCCAAACAGCCGCGAGAACTAACTTCAGGGCCACCAGGAGCATTAAATCTTTCAACAAAAATCGATTTATTGGTGCCTGTCAAGTCAAAACGGGGAAGTGCATAATCAATTGCACCACTAAAGATTCCTGTATCCGAAGACGTTGGTGAGAATCCTCCATTCGCAATGAAGTAGCGATTGTTCAAACTTCGACCAGAAGTTTGCAAAATTTCATATCCAAAGCGATAATTGCCCGCAACTGCTGATGATGTTCCCCATTTGAGATTAGCGATGTTTAATGGACGTTTGGCATAGGCGTCCCGTATCATTGTTGCACGAGGTTGGTGGGCTGTGCGCGAACCAATCGTTAAAGTATTAGATGCTAGAGTGAGATTCCAAGCTTCTGGACGAGAGGCTGTGATTGTGGTAGGTGTGCCAGAATTAATATTAATGTGTCTATGTTGGCGACCACCGACATGATGCTGCGTGAACGGTCCTTGGATCGGAATGCCTTTATCATCGCCGTAAATATCATCATGATAATTATCAATTGTTGTTTTAGTTCGGAAATTGCTTCCAACATCAGCCGCATAACCAGTTGTGACCGAGGAACTGTAGAGGCTAAATGGAGCAAAAATGTCATCCTTGCCACTTATATATCCATAAGGTTTTTCTGAATTGGTAACTTTGGCATCCAATTTGTTTTTGGAATTGGGCGCGATTACATCATTACAACCATTTTCAGCAGGAATGCTTGAAGCAGCTATAGTTAGTTGCTCTGATGAATCAAATTTAAGAGACTCATGAGTATATTCTACCGTTTTATTTTTAGCAAAATTAGAGCCTCCATGAATTATTGGCTGTTCGTCTACATCAAGTCTATAAATTTTTGTAAAATTGCGCAAAGCAAAAGCTTGACCTTCGTAAGTTACTCTGGTAGCAGTTGAATTACGAGAAACAGTCAAAGTTGGGCCAGAGCCGCTTCTGAAATCGTTGGATAAACGGACTGTGTTCCTCTGATTATTGACTGAGCTATCACCCGAAGCAATATTAGGGTTGCTCCTATCAGCGCGTTCGAGCCACCATTCACAATTTGAACCTGTGGCTGTTGTTGGAATTGGCGCAGTTCCGCGTTTGCCGGAATAAAGCATTTCATTAATTCCAAATATTCCAGCTTCGGGGATACTTTGATTTTTCTTCTCTAAAGACGTAAGTCTAGATTGATACTTATTTCGTTCAAGCACATGGCTTTCGACCATTGTACGGAGATTTTCAGAGAATCGTGCAGACCCAGGAACTAATTGTTGCAGCATTACTGATAATGCAGAGTCCAACCATTTAAAATATTCAACAAATTTTTCTAATTCAATTGTGTTTTGAACTCTCTCAAAGTACAATTGACGCAATTTCTGCATATCTTTGTATTCTAATCGGTAACGATTTACTGGTTGGCCAATTAGATTATTAAAATCTACGATTGTTCCAAAAATATCTATTATTTCTCTTGAAATAACATTATACATGCTCTTTTCAAAGGCGAAAAAATATTGTTCAGGACGAGAATCTTTGGTAAATAACCTATTCTGTTCCTCGTCAATAAGGGAAACCATGTCAGAACTATTAATAATTTCCGGAGGTTGTTGGATTAAGGTGTGAACATATCTCCGATCAATCGAGGAAGTGGAATTGGTTAAGAAACCATACCCTTTGCCTGTGTGTTGATACTGACCGATGGGGCCTAACCAACCCCATCGTGAAGTATAATCGTTAGAACCTGAAGATGCAATTGAAGTATCTTGAACAGTAAAATTACCAGTTGCGTCCGAACCTGTTACATTTTCAAAATCCCAATTTAATATAAGAGTTTCTAGTTGAGGAATAGCTTTAACATTTTTACTTCCAAAGACTGCCCCTTCCTCTGTTAAATAAGCATCCCTATATGGATTTTGAGATCCAAAATTAGTTACGTCTTTTGCGTGAGCTTCTAAGGTGCCGCTGGGTAAATAATCCATCCAGACTCTTAATGACGTGGACTTGGCGTTACAGCTTTGTAAAACTGTTCCTGTTGTATTGGTGCGATGAGCGCCGACGAAAAAACGTTTATTAGATTTAAGAAAATTTTGTGCATTTGCCGCACTAATAGATGACGTGACTAAAAAGCTATTATTTAAAATATCTAATACATAATTGTAACCAGCAAATTCAAGATCATATTGTCCGGTAGAGCTTCCGGATACGCCCGCAGCAAAAGGATATTTTTTAGGCTTAATTCTAACTGATAAGTTCCATCGCGAATTATCATAAACTTCTTGGAACACAGAACTTGTCAGTCTTGGAAACGTCCCAAGGCCATCATTACTACAAGTTAATTGGAAGTATGCTGCCGACCTTCGAGTGTCTGGGCGCACGGTTTGCACTTGAAACTGTCCATAGTCGGGAGTTCCCCAAACAGTTGAACCTACGGCACCAGATGTATGAGAACCAAAAATAGAAGCTGTTGCAAATGATGGATTGAAATAATAACTTCTTCCCTTCTCTGGATCTTTCGGGAAGAACGACTCTAGTTCGTAAGTGTTACCTCGATATTGGACTTCTGCGCTGGAACTGATATATCCCCGGCTATAGGCATTAGAACTAGCAGTTTGTTGATATACGACAGCGTTTACATTATTTTCAGTATAAAAATTTGCATACCTTTTTCTTACTGTGGCATTTTCATAGTTATCTAAAATTTGATGAGTGATTTGATCCCCATATAAACGAATGCTTATCAATTCTTCATCAACGCCAAAACATCTGATAAGGTTTCGGAAGGACTTCATTGTTCCTTTCGTTTTGTAAATGTTGATTAGATTATTATAAACATTTTGATAAATAAGATTTTTTAACTCATCTACTTTTTCTGTAAAAAGTTTTTTATTATTACGAGCATCCAAATACTCCAAATCGGAAGCTTTAGTAAGTATCTCTGATGTTAAAAATCCTGAGCTATCTATCAAACGATTGGCAAATGGGAAAGGTTTGTCGCTGCCACTAATATAATCTTTATTTTTTAGTGACGGAATTGCTTGAGTTTGCAAATAAAGGGTGTCAAAATAACTTGACATAATTTGCGTTAATTGTTTTAGTGCGCCTTTGGAGTTGTTTTCATCATCTGTGGCAATCCAGCGGGGGAGGCTGCCGAAGATAGAAGAATTATTTTTTACATCATATAGCTTCCCGACATTCATCTTCTCGGTTTTTGCAGAGGAAACTCTTGGGTGTGTGGCATATAAAATAGGATCTTGAAATTCATAAGCTGCGGCAGACGCAGACATGATCGCAGAACCAGTATTCCTCGAAGTTACTGTATAGCCTTCCCAATTTCCATTCGTAACTCGGCCCGCATAATCAATTACTAAAGCATCTTGAGGGTTAATGCTCGAAGTGTTAATGATGCCCTCATTAAATTTGTAATAAACACCTAAATCTACTGGGTTTTCATAGGAATACTTCGTAGAGGCTGATGCTGCGAGAGTTAAATCAGTATTTGTACCACCACCGACTTGGCTAAACCAATATTGTCCGACCTCTTTTGCAGTTCTTCGCTTTTTCCAAAACCTAAATTCGTCTAAGGAACCCGAGAATTTGCCATCGCCCTGTATTTCATTTCCTCCCGAAACAGCTGTAATAAGGGAGCCAATTTGACCCAACATCGAACCTGTAACAGTACCCATTGTGGTGCCGCCAGTGTAGGTGTAAGTAAGATTACCATTAGTATAAAGTCGGCCAGCCATTTGGCTACCTGTATTTACGAAAGTAAGAGCAAAATGATTCCAAGATCCTGTGAGAGTAGAGCCACTTAAAACAACGCTAGGAATTCCACCAGGCGTAACTCCTTGCCAAGAAAATCCTGCACTTCCTGATAATAATTCTACATTGAAGTTCGGATTAACTACACCACCTTCGGTTCCAGAAATTTCTACACGAAATCGTCCATAGCCAGCCGTATCATAAGTTCCACTATTCCACATATCCACAATTACTTGGCGTCTGGATTCATCGGACGCATTAAAAGTCGATTTATTAAGCCAAAATTCAACAGATAATCCACCGCTACCTTCTAATTCAAGATTGGATAATCCTTGACTAGCAGTATTATAGATATTTAAATTATCAAATTGTAAAGTAAGTTCAGGATTAGTTTGAGAATTAAGAGAATAATTTACATTATTCCCCTTAAAAAAGATCCATTCCCTATTACTTGGAGCATCATATCCTGTGGCTGCGTCTATAACAGACCCATAAGATTGCCCTATGTTAACATAACCTGTAGTTCTAGGATAATCATTTTCAAAAATATAGCGATCCAAGTAAGAACCTGAAAGACTCCATTTGATTTTCTCGTTAAGAGAACCATCATAGGGATATTCATTTAAAACATAATTGTAAGCATCTTCGTAATATTTCTCGGCAGATCCATAAATTGCAAAATTAGAAGCACTTGAAAAATCAACCGAAGGGATAAACCTTCGTTTCTGTTCTATATTAGATTTTAAGTAATCAGATGACTCGACAGAGACACCGACCGAGTTTTGAGAAGCATTTTCTAAAAGCTTTTCAGATTTTTTTCCACTAAAAAGATCCTTAATATTAGCCATAACTTCACTCTATTACGCGAAATTTAAAAGTTTCGGGTTGTTCTTGATAAGCTCCATTGATATAATAAACAAATTTTATTCCGTAAGCATATCCTACTTCCAGCATGTTCATATCTAAATCAAAATAGCTCCCAGTTACATCATACGAAAGTCTAGTGTGATTTAAACTACCGGTTCCATATGATATAACATCTTTTTCATCGATCATCCTAAAAATTTTAAAGTAAGCATCGTCAACAATATCATTTTGAATTTGTTCAGATGCTACTGTATAAATAGTTGGACTCCAATCTTTTAATCTCGTAAATAGGCGGAACCGGGCGGAGTCTTGGTTATAGTAAGAAGGTTCCAGATTTGTAACAGTTGTAACATAGCGAGGTATAGAATATATATTCGAAGAATTAAACTTCTGAGGTATAAAAGAACCTGTGTGATATATCTTCGCGTCAGCGGAAGTAATTATTGAACCGGATGAACCAGAAAACCATCTATCGAACGATAAACTTGCCGTCGTATCAAGAGCAAATGATGCACTGTAAATCCCAGTATCAACCCAGCCACCAGTTACCGGACTGTTGGGAGTGGTGGTTAAGATTTCTCCCTCGCTGGCCGAAGTATAAACATTAACATATATTGGACCCGTTTCTACGTTAGCGATGTTCTTGGGTTGACCCCTCACATAATTATATAAATAAAGTGTATTTAAATTATCTGAAGCGTCTAGATTCGAGCTGGAGACATAAAAACTTCCGCGCTGATCTTTTCTCGCGGAATTCCATCGAGCTTCAATTACAGGGCGGGAAAAGAAATATTCACTGCTACGAGCAGAGAACTTTTTAGTGTAATATGAACGCTGGCCTTGTGCTTGACTAGCACTAAGCATCACTCCGACGCCATAATTATCATAATCACCAGCAATCCATTTTTCAACAAGACCAGTAATTTTAACGTCTAGATCACCAGTTCCATCTTCTCCAAATGTTTGGGTATAATTAAACTCATCATATGTGGTAACAGGGGAACCATTCCAAGAAGCACTCAGATAACTTCCTCCGTCTGTACTTGATGTTAAACTTCGACCGGAGTTATTTGTCCATTCTGTAGCAGCTTGAGCATTGATCCAATTGGAACCAGTTCCATTATATGTTAGATCCGAATAATCTTCCATATCCAGGCCGTCGCCTTCTTGCCAGGATTGAGAAACTGGAGAAACTACAAGTGTAAAATTTCTAGGAAGAGTCGAGGTATGTTTGACGTTATATAATCTTAAATAAAAATCAACACTGCCACTTGCCGGGAGTGCTCCCGAAGTTCGATCTGCTTGTATGGTGGTAGTTGCGTCAGCAGTAACAACTGGAAACTTGACAAGTATTTTAGTCTCCTCGTAAGAAGAACTAGATTCTTGTGCATAGATCGAAAAAACCTCTAAAGAATCGGCTAGACCCATGTTACTGCCAGTCCCGCGTGTGACCAAGCTCGCACCAAAAGCGTTTGTAATAGTATTATCGTGTATAGCAGTATATCTTTTGATTCCCATTATTTAATTGTCCCTTTAATATCTATGTCTGGATACTTAATTTCGAAAATCACATTCTTTGGGCAATCAATATAGCTTCCATCTGCGGAATAAAGCATATTAATATCAACCGGATTACTGGCATAATTTAATCCAGATTTTTGAACAATTTTAACTTTTGTAACATCAATAACACCTTTCATCTTGTTAAGTTGGGTATAAATGTCTGATACATAAAAAGGTTGTCCAATTTCAAACTTGCTTGCATAATATGCAGCTAATTTAGAAACTGCGGCAGATAAAACATCAAATTTATTAGTGTCTAAAGCTGCAATCGCCGAGAATTCAATTCCAATATTTATAATCTTTGCATCTAAAATATCAATAGTATCACTTATCATTTTACTTTGACTCAACCATTGTTTTAAGTTTTCTTTTATGGTAGAATTAGAAATAGCTAGTGTTCCGTCGTTGGCTTCTGATAAAACATATAAATTCAAATTTCTCCGTAAGGAGGTTGAATCGCGAATAATGTTTACTCGCTTAACTGCGCCATATTTTGAAGGCATTGAATAACACAGGCTTCGGTAATCTTCCGAGGTTACTGCACGGTTTTGCGAAGAAAAAACATTATAAATTCTATGCTTTAATTCTTCGGTCGTGGGTAATGTAACATCACCTATAATTGGCTGATCGTTGTTGATTTCCAAAGAACTTACAACGCTTGATAGTGCAGTAGAACTTAACGAACTGAGTTCCTTGAAATCCCAAAGTGGGGTGTCAATGTTGGTCAAGCTATTCGCAGAGATATTTATGTTATCAGAATCATTGACACGATATATAACAGTCAATGTGGTATTGGAGGGAGCAACACCAAATTTATCAGTTTTTAGGAAGTTTCCTGGGTCAATGCTAGTATCGGATATATAATCCTTTCCATGTACTTTTAACACAACTTTGCTTGGATCTACTACAGAATCAACAGCTAAGGTGGTGTTTTTAGTTCCGAAGCCGAATTGCAAAAATGCATCTTCTTGAGTTCGTTCAAGCACAAAGCGACGTGGGACGACGAAAGGTCTTAAAAGGTTCTGGGTAACGGAGCTGTTATCACCGCGATTTAAGGTGGGCTTATAAATGGTATCTTGTGATAAATAATCTACCTCATAATATTCATTACCTTCAGAATCTACTACAGACATAACATCCGTAATATTATCTGCGCTTAATTTTAACTTTAGAAACTTTTGAAACCCACCAACTACCAAGGATTCTCGGTTTATTCTTCCAGAAACAACTTGTCCCCGAGCGCGGATTGCATAACTTATGACTGCGCCTGTGGTGGAATTTACTTCTGCGATGACTAACTCATTATTTGGATCTGAAAAATCGACATCTTCATTCAAGATAAAACCTAAATTATCAATAGAAGATACTTCAGTTCCTCGCTTTAAAATTGGCATATAGTTAGTATCAGGGCCAGTTCCAACAGTCACAGCCGGAATGATAATGTAAAATATTGCCTCACCTACTGACGATGCAGCAGGATTGAAGCGGTATCCCATTTGTCGGCCCAATTTAATAACATTGTCATATTCAATTGCAGTGTCAAGAAAAGATTCATTAACACTATAATCTAAATAAAATGATAAAATATCACCAATATATGCAGTAGTATCCAGCATTAATGGCCCGAAGCCAGATTCACTAAAATCTTTAAAAGAATTTGGATAATAACGTTTTGCGTAATCTACTAAATCTTCTTTAATGCTGTTAAAATCTCTTGATGTATAATCAATAAGTGGATATTGTTTTTTAGAGCCCAATCAAAGTTCCTCTCTCTATCAAATAATTAGTCTACGGTTAAAGTTAGTTCTAAATTGTCTATTTGATCCAAGGGGATAATTGTATATTCTACACTTACACTTAGAAAATTGGGATCAATACCCTCAGTCTCCGCAGAACTATTAAAAACGACATTATCAATAGTAATATAGGGAAGATATTTTTTAACTTGTTGTTTTATTTTGCCAGATATTCGACCATACAAACTGGGATTGTCCATTTCAAACAAAAATGTTTTTAACCCAATCCCAAAATTTACATCCATTATTCGTTCGCCTGGAATAGTGAACATTAAATTTTTGAAATTCTGTTTAACCAGATCTTTATAAGTGGTTATCATCATATATCCACTTATATTGTCTCTAGTGAGTGGAAGTTTTGGGGTGATTCCTGACATTTATATCTTCTCCTTTATTTATCTGAACTTGGTGGTGCCAATCCATCGATAATATTACATGCCTCTGGTGAGCCCGCTATGCTATTGGCATATTTGACTTCCTTATTAAATAGTTTGTCGAGCCAATCTGACGGTGGCATTGAATTTAACCACATTGGTTCTGGAACCCAATCCATCCCCCAATATGCCAAACCAAATGGCGTGATGGGTAAACCTGGCCAAAACATTGGAAGAAGTGTTATTGGGAGGAGAGATAATGAAATCCACATAATTTGAGGTTCAGGGATGAAATTTTCATCTATAGGCTCAAACCATTCATCGGGAGAAGAAGGTGGTACTGGGTCTTTACACTGTTGTGATCCTAGATGCTGAAGATCACCGACTGCGGCACCCAATGATTGAGCTGTATTTGCCATAACTTGGCCTTGTGCGATCAACTGGTTAACCAAATGTATAGAGTCTCTAATCATTTTTGAAACAGCGATATTAATATCGTATGCCTCTACAAAACCCTTAAAGATCAACACAGCTGTTTTTGCGATCATCATTATTAGTTGTTGGGCTAAACCAGCCCATGGAATACCATTTAGTGACAGCCCTTGCAAGTCCAGGCTTGATGGTGTACATTTAACTGATTGATAATTCCCAGAATTGAGAAGAGTTATAAAAATATCTTTTAATCTTATCTTTGTTGGGTCAAAGCTCTCTGCTACACCTTTATAAGAACGTAAATACTCAGAACTATAGATCTGGTTCAACGACAGCATCCGATCTACAGGGAAAAGATACCTAAATAATGACTTATATTCAGGTGAATCTGTGAGTTGAGGGATAAGTGCGCTTCGGTAATTATGAATGAATTGTTGCTCAAAAAAGCCAATATCTATGGCATCTGGCGTTCCATCTGCGTCAGCTTTGGTATAGCGATTGCCGGTGTTGGCTATATCGCTCATTAGCGTCAATGGATCGATTTCCACTTCTGAGCACACTAAAGGAACTACATGTGCCCAGTTGTCTCCATTGGGAACAAAAAAGGCTTTTTGATACAAAGAAGATTTAGGAGTTGCTGCCGTGGTTTGGGCAATATTATCAAAAGGTGGAAGGGAGCCAAAACCCGTCGCAGCCTTAGTTTCATACATATTTAAAATAGGATCAATAGCGTGATTTCTCGAACATTTAGAGTCTGGTGTGTGCAGGGGCGGTGTATATGTAAAAATGTTATTGGTTGAGGCTGTTTGTTCCATGGGAGTGACATACGAAATTCTTACACCCAAGTAAACACTTTGAAAGAAATCTCCCAATACTAGCTCGTCGCGATCTGCAACTAGATTTACACCTAAATCTTTTTCCATAGCTTCACCACAGGCTTGGAAATCGTCTAAATCTGCTACCAGAGCCTTAGTAATCGGTTGGGGTCTACAGTCATTTGATAACTGAGCACTGATTGATAGTGGCACCTTCCCACCAGAAGTGAATCTCTCGTCAATGTAATCCTGAAATTCATTAATATTTACAACACCTTTTAAAAATTCGGTGCGAGAACCCCTGTCAACATAATTAGAGTTCGACCATTTGGCTTTGCGGACTGGAAGCACATAAATGGAGCCTGCGGGGATGAGCAATGGAGTATGTTCATCCCGCGTAAAATTATCAATTTCGTAGAGGGGCACTCCTTGATAAGCCCCTTCCTCAACACGCAAATAATATTCTTTAATAAAGTTTCCATTTTCAAAACTTTTGCCTGGGTTTGCCTCTGGTGGTGTTGGTTCGCGACCAACGCCGTTTTCTTGAATGGACTTTAACAAATTTGTGGACAACTCTTTTCTTTCGGTAAAAGCTTTTTTAAAATCGTCTACAGCTTCTTCCAGTTCATCGATCCACTCCTGATACTTAAACATAACTCCACCAGGGGCTTGGGTTTTTTCCCACTTTAATAGTTCTATAATCGTGAGTATATCAAAATCTAAAAGACTAACATACGGCATTCCCTCTCCCAGCAAATTAGACGCTCGCCGAAACAAACGATAAGAATATGGATTGGTATTGGGGTTTGAAGCAGCAGAAAGGCCATAAAAAGACGGTTGTCTTGAGTCCACGCCGACAGTCAAACCATCTCCACTGAGCGCAGCATGTGTCTGTGAATCAAAAGGGGTGTTGGTGCGATTTATAGTATCACTCCAGCTCCTCCTAGATGGCATTGGTTGTCCGCCAGCATCATAGCCCCATGTAGGATCTATTAATTTCCAACCTATTTTTCCACTAGAAAGTGGGGTGCCGCGCCAGGGGCCGACTTCAACCCCGTCTATTGTTATCCATCGTAAGAATTCTGCTTCAAATTCAGCACGATTATTATAGGCACGGAGCCCGGTGGTGGGGTTCCAAAAACCGCGCCACTCTGCACGAGACGAGCTGCGATATTTTCTTACTTGGGGGGCATAGCCGCCTCCGGCGGCAAGTTGGCTCCCAGTCCACTCAGGATACCAATATCCCTGATAATAAGTTCGGTTTTTAGAACTTCCATTATCCGAAAGAGACATAGAATCAGTGGGTTGTCTTGCCCCGGCGTAAATGGTATAAGGCCCAAATGGTGGGCTAAGGAGGCCCTTTCCAGTAATCCAGGGCGGTGGTTCAATTCCGCTGTCGCCCCAGTTATGACGATCCCACACGTAATTGTATTTAAATTTAAACGATTTTCTACTAGTAAAGGCCGCAGTGGAATCACTGAAAAGTTTTCCGGGTCTTTCGCCTGAAAACAATGCATAATCCATAACCAAGGATTCGCGAGCATTAATGGAGGTTCCGGCTGCCAGCATCTTGAGGAGAACAGACATCACTTTCTTTTCAGAATCAGAAACTCCAAAATTATAAAGAGTGGGTTCATTTTGGGGCGCATCTAATCCAAGAATGGTGTTCCTGCCTGCTGTGGTAAATTGGTTTAATGCAGTAATTCCACTATCAGCAAAAATTTGCTCTTCCCTATTAAACGGGCCAGATCTTTTATTCGGAGATAGTGGTTCTGCGCCGGTAATCCAACGCCATGATTCTGGATTTACGGCGGTACTAATTGAACTTTCTTTTGACCAAATTGTTTGTTTTTGGGTGGAAGTTTTTCCAAAATACTCTCGAAATAGCATTCCAATTGGAAGATTTTTCAAATAAGAAATGGACGAATCCCAATTAAACTTTCGCAAAGTTTGTTGAGATAATGCGCCATCTCCCAACAATTCTTTAACTTTTTCTGTTGGAATTGGTGTAGGTGCTTGAGTGGAGGTAAACAGACTATCATTTTTTAAAATGCGATTGGGATCATTTGGAAAAGCTGGTACATCACACCCAGGAATCCAAGAAGGATCTTCACTGGACTGATCTATTAACAAATAAGAATCCAACGAAGTATCTCCGATAGTTCCAATCATTTTAGTCAAGCGATTTGATACTGCATAAACTTGATAACGAATAAAGTAATCTAAAACTTTATCAAAATCGTCCGTTTGGGATCGTGGTGGCCTTAATGAAGGTGCATTACGATTATATAGATCCAATGCTTCTTTGCGGAATTCATCAATAAATTCTTTTTGAGTTACGTCTTTTACAAGCAATTGTGAGATATAGTTAACAAGTAACCCATCCACCGTGTCAGGACTATTAAATCTAAAATAATAAAAGACAAAAAGCGAACGTAACATCACTTCTAGCACATAAGTTCGAACAGTTAAAAGAACCGCACCGCCGAGGTTGGCCTTCTCAAAAGGATTATCTTTATTCGAACCCAAGCCATCGATATTTGGAAAAGATGCTTCTATACATTGAACGACCCCATATTCATCCCTAATACGTTGTTTAATTGCTTCAGTGTCTAGCAAGCTGGGATTCGGATCACAATTTGGATCTTGACCTGCCTTGTTCATTGGCAATAAGTCCAAACCATTTAATTTTCCCAAATCTAATAAAGGAGATTTGGAAATCATTTTAGTAAAACTGCAATAAAAATCACGCCACAAACCATCATAGGTGCTATGAGGTGAGGTTGGGGAGCCATAATCTTTAGCATAAAGAAAGTTTTTTAGCCCTTCTCTACCGCCAGTTGGGATTCCCGTAATTCCCCGAGATAAATCAACATTAGCAACTGTTTCTCGTAGTTCATCTACAATTTTATATGAGCTTCTGTATGTGGTGGTTCCGTGTGACCAGACTTTTTGATTCCAAGTGACGAATGCTTGCTCTTGAGGAATATGTTCAAGATTTGCATCATATGCCCAACCATTGAGTTGTCGGGCGGAGCAAACATAATCTTCTTGTTTTTTATTTTCCACATCCTGATAAATAATCAAGGGTGGCGTTACCACACTCCCGGCCATCGGTGCTTCAAGGGCTAACGTAATAGTGGTTGCATAACTATTAATAGGCCAACCGCTACCACAACTTACATCTATACTGGCTGAATATGGAACAATGTAATCAATGTTATAAGTGGACCCTGCTAATGCACTAAATGCTTTAGCAATCATTTCGGTGGCATTGTCAGATAAAGCACCTCCATGGGCGGGTGTACCGGTGCTGGGTAATGGTGGTGTTGGTAATTGTGGGGATGGTGCAGAGTTTCCTAGAATTTTCTGGACTTCATTTCCCACTCCTGCGGCATCGAAGACATTGTTATTTATTTGAAAGTTATATATATGATATGTGGCTTGGCGGTCATGTATATCAAAAAGTTTTTCATCTGCGCACATAGATGAAAATGATTCTTGAAGACCAGGAGAAAATTTTGATTTGCCCTTTTCCTTTACCGTGATGGGAATGGGAGAATAACCATATAAACGAGAATATTCGGCCACCCTTTGATCGGCTGCGCCTGGACCGTATTCTTGTGGACGCTTTCTGCCGCCAATGGTCAATCGTCTTGAAGAGTCTGTACTGGGTAAAGTTTGTGCTTGTTCCCATGCAGCTTCTTGCTCTGCTGTTGGGGTGGTTTGGCCGGTTTGCATTTGTCCCGCAACCAAACGATCCCTAATTTTAACTGGGCTTCCCCAATTTAAACGCGCATCACGGTTGTAATATTCTACGTCATCATTATCAATTCCTCCGATAGCGTTCTCGATTATCATCACTTCATCAGTTTCACCATCTTCACGATAAGAAACTAATGAGCGTCCTGGTACTGCGGCATCACCAGGTAACGCTCCATAAGAATAATTTAATGAAGGATCCTTAACCAACTTAGTCCACTCAGGGTTAAGTTCTAGTTTGGATGTGCCATTATCGTCAATAACAATTGTACGCGGGACTTCTCTTTCAATAAACGTATTTTTTGTCAAATTGGGTATAAACCCATCCATATCCTGATTAAAAGTCATTGTCAAGGAATCATAAATCGTATCAAGGACTTGATTCATTAAAAAAGTTAAAGAGGGGTGATCTTTTTCAATTAAACCTTTCTTAACTTCAGGAACTAAGACCTCACCCGTTTTCCTTGAAATAATTTCTTTTGAATTAAGGGGATTGGGCATTGTCACTTCTTTCGGGACAATAATGCCAGCAGGATCTCGATAAATAACGGTGCAGTAGATTTCTGGCAATGCATGTTTGAGGGGATTTCCCTGCTCTAGCATGGTTGACAGATCCTCTAATCGTTGTTGGCGTCTATCATTAGATTTTGTAATTTGATCAGCAATTTGAGCAGAAGACAGACCCTTATCATTTAATAATTTTGTGCGTATGGCGAGATCATCAGCATCTTGTAAACATTTTGCCGATTCAGGCATCGCATCAGTAATGTTCTTTATTTGTTCTAAAACTGCCGAGTTTCCTATCAGTTTGCCCAAGTCTTCCCACAATTTTCTAATCTGTTTAGGTAGAGACGAGGGATCACCATCACCTTGCATTAGGCGTTTTAAATTAGGATAATTATTAAGTAATGCAGTGAGTCCATACGTGGCTTCACGTCCCACCGGGCAGCCCAATAAAAGATTACCAGCTTCTCCAGGGGTTAAGATTGTGGATGATGCTCGAATATATCCCGTAAAATCAGTTTTAGCATTTTCAATTTTTTGCTCTATTTCCTGCTGTGTGAGAGCTTTTGTTTTTTTATACCCTAATGCTTCGCCCAGATCTTCGTCAATATGGTTGGCCAGTAGAAATGGATTCTTTGCATGTTGTTTTCCTTCAGCTATAACTTCGGCTGCGACTTGGTCTGCCCCAGTACCTTCGTAATAGCCAGAGCTTATATCTGAAACAGTTCCCACAATCAAGTCTCTTAATAAAGAATCCTGCACATCGAATGCACCAAAATTCATAGCATCATTACGATTGTCACGGTCTTCTTGGGCTAAGGCACATTCTTTACATGCATCTAGTAACTGTCGAATTAATTCAACAAGCATTTGAATTAAAACGTTTACAACCGCATCTAAAATTCCATTCAAAATCTGTAGGCCCAGATCTTTCATATAATCTACAACAGGGAAATCGTCTGGAACTGAAATCGTAGGAAGTTGCTTTTGTAAAAGAACTGACACATTGTCAAAAAAGGAATCAGTTTGACCCAATAGGGCTTTTGCCCGGTCCAAAAACTCAAACCCTCGGAACCCTATGCACTCCATCGCCCCAGCTATTAAGCTTTGAAGTGGAACTTTATTTAAAAGCTGTTTAAACACTCCATCAGAAATGTAGTCGGTAGGATTTGTACCTAAAACCGAAGTCCCCATTTCCAAATACTCTCCAATAGTATCTAATTTACTGATTACATGATCTCCGACGAAATTGGCCGATGAATCTAGTTTATCTTGTAATTCTTCTCGCTGCTCTGGTGTGTTTTTAAGGGCTAAGAAATCATCTAAATCTAGATCTGTGTAGTGTTTCGAAAGCCGCGCCTTATATTCCTCCCACGTATTTGGCTTGGTTGGGCTTTTTCGGGGGGCTTCAGACATCTCATATGAGGGGGGATTTAAAACAAACTCATCAAAGAATTGTTGCATTGGCATTTTTTCATTTTTGAAATAAATTTGATGCATTTCTTCAAAATTAGTCAAAAAGTTAACTGTTCTTTGGTTTGTTGCTACTGGGGATTTTACAAATTTGTTAAAACTTTTAAACAGAGTTTTAAATCCACTGCCGTCATTTATCTGTGCATATAAGAATTTATATTGAGAGTCGATTCCGAACACAATCATATCTGAACGTGAATTAGAGAACATATGACCATTTGCTCTCATTAAGGCTGACAAAACACTAATAAAGTTAGAAAGATTATTAACCTCATATACCAAATCAAGCCCTTGAACTTTTCCCTTAAATTTTCGAATACTGGCAGTATATCGATTCAGAAGCTCCAGTACCCCATTAAACTTTTTTTCTATTTCAAAAGTGTTAAAATAAATCTCACTAGATGGTGTTGGGAGCGTTTCGGCTTCGGGGATGTCTGTTAGTTCCTGATCAATAATAATGGAAGGAATTGAAACTAAAACTTTAATAGGGGATAAAGGGCGTTCTGATAAAAACCAATCTTCTGCAAATGCCGTGTCCACCCGAGAGTTATTAGCATCATCAGACTTTTCATAAAAATACAAAAGATTTTCAAAACCGGTGGGGACGGCATTTTCTTTTATGTCTTCCAACCTGTCATCACTACCATCAGTTGTAGTATCATTGGTAGTAACAGTAATAGAATATCTATCTGGTAAATCGCCTTCGGCTTTTTGGAAAAAACCAATGGAATCTTTCTGTTTCGTCCAATCAAGCTTGATTAGCGGTTTAATATCTTTTGTTGTATCAATGGGCATAACTAATTTACGTGGTTCGACCTACTGTTTATATATCTATCCCCTAACTCGTCTAAATAAGTTAATTGAAAAGATCTTAAATTTGTCTTAAACATCCCACACGATCTTTTAGTCTGACTAAGATAATCCAACATAGTTTTGCAACCTGCTGATTGTACTGTGGGAGAAATGGTTGTCATTTTACCAAAAAACGGCGAATGGTGAAAGTGATTTGTTACTGCCTGATTAAAAGAAGATTGAATCATCAAAAGAGAATCAACAATACCTGCCAAACTATCAACATGATCAACAAGTCGTATCATAGCATCTCTAAGATTAGTTCCCTTTACAATTGGTTGAAGATCAGAATCGTCATTACCAGCAATAATATCAATACCAGCAACACTGCGGACTGTTCCTCCCTGTGAATTGTAAGTATCACCACCAGTTACCAATTTGATCCCTTCACGAGCAATAATTCTTACTCCATCAGCCTTCAAAGCGATACCAGACCTAGGTTCTGGTGAAAAAGTGGAAGGCGTTGGAATATTGGGATTATCGACGATGGCAAATTCGTCAGCGTTGACGGCAATTGATGAACCTACATTCCCAGCAACTAAGTCGAAATTAGCATCAATATCTGTTTTTTGGCTAATATAAATTCTGGCTGCATCTTTTTTAAAATCTGGATCTGTCCAGACACGCTGATCGTTCGCTGTATACTCAATCACATTTGCCGCCATTCGGCCAACGACGATATCAATTGCTGCTGCTTGAGTATCCCCGCGTCCGCCATATCCGGTCAAAAGACTTCCTGGTCGATCCCTACCCAACACAATCCAAGCATTATTATCATTTTTAATAATTTTTTCAGTTGATGTTTGGATAAAGCCTGGTATTGGTTCTAAGAGTGGATCGCCAGCAATACCTTTAATATATTTGGTATCTTTTTTGCTTTTCTTATCAAATGCTTTTTTAGCCTCTTTACTTAAGCCTGCATTTGTATTTGCTTTTTTAAAACTCATTATTATGCCTCATCTTCTCTCCGGGTTGTGCGCGTCGGCGGTGTATCGGCGGGAACATCTTTTTTACGTTTATTCGGAGTCTTAAACTTATCAGAAGTAGATTCAAACGTAGGAGCCATTCCGGTTGCAAATTTACCCAAATAAAGACCCACTTTATTGGTGAATCCCCAAGCCCAAGGGTGAATCACTTGAACAATGTCGCCTGCTTTTGGAATATCCTTATCTAATTCTAGATTCTGAGACTCAAAAATAAAATGTTCGTAGATAAGATTCGCTTCATCTCCCGGATTTAAAAAGTTTCTTGGAACAGAGAGGGCGGCATCAAAGCTAGTGTGAACCCACATTTTTAAACAACTTGGGGATTCTGTCTCAGAAATCATATTAACCCTATCACGAGGACCACCAGGAGTCAATTTTCCATTTTCTTTAACTTTTAATACAATACCCGTAACTGGGCGAGTTACATCGATCCCGGTAGGATCGTAGCTTTTCTTAACAATGCTTGCCCATCGATCAACAAATTTATCTTCGGGACCTAAGAATGCAGAAGGAAACTTTTCGGCATTATCTGGGAAAATATCATAATTCCCATTAAGAATCTTTTTTGTTTTTTTGGACATTTGTTACCTCTGTGTTTAACGCTTCAAAAATCTCATCTCTTTCGGATTCTGACAAATCCATGGTGGCTTTTTCGCCTTTTTTCTGTAGTGTCGCTATTTTAACTAATTGTTCATTGGAACGTTGGAGAGTTTCAACATATTTTGCTGCAATTAAGCCGACATCTTTGTGGCGGTGTTCATCAGAGGACAGATACTTAACTAAATCTTTGAGCAGTTCCTTGGTTTGGTCGCGGTCTGCTCTGATATTATCAATGGCTTCTTCAGCTAAGGTTTCAAAATCTTTCTTTACTCGTTCCATTTTTTCTTAAAAATTGCATACTCAAATCTAAATTTATTTAAACTGTTCAAAACTTGTTTAGTGTTTAAATTTGTAATTTCCCTTATGTACAAGTAAATAGCTTTTTTATTAAAAATTTCAATGGTGTCGGCGTCAGTAAAGAGAATTTTAATGGCTTCTAGAATTTTTCTCTCATTTTCTTTAAGATTTTGTTTTTCCCATTTTCTAATCTCGACCCACAAGTGGGCCATATATTCTTTTTTCTCTCTATCGTTTTCATAGGTATTATAAATGGCCAGCTTGTCCATTTCAATTCGTTTTGAAATTTCGTTATAGCCTGCTTCTCGGCGGAGTTGGATTGCATTCTTTTTGACTTTAGCAATGAACCAATTTTTTGTTATGACACTAAAATATGAAAAAGCCTTAGAACCCTTGCTTGGATCGAAATTACTTAGAATAGTGACAAGATGCATTTCACACTCATCTTTTAAGCTATCAACGTTGGGAAGATTAGTAAATTTATAG
>TARA_R110002124_G_scaffold168068_4_pt1 | contig 35683 bp, 29 predicted proteins | sample TARA_R110002124 | Tara Oceans TARA_R110002124 (sample SAMEA4397445) | marine metagenome | biome: Polar Biome; feature: [SRF] surface water layer (ENVO:00010504); material: water (ENVO:00002006), including particulate matter (ENVO:01000060) such as... | depth 5 m
GGAGGTCTGTCAGCGTTGGCCGTAATAGAGGCCGACGACGTGTTCGGCCTGGGCAAAGAACAGCCAGCGGCTGGCGAGCATGCCCATCAGGTGCAGGATCGCGGCTGCACTGAGTGCGAACACGGAAAATGGCATCAGCCAGAGCAGGAGCGACGGCACGATCGCCGCGCCCAAGAGGGCCAGGACGCGCAGTTTGAGCGCGTGTTTGCGCCCGACCACATGGATCATCTCGCGCATGAGGTAGTTCTGACCGGAATGAGGAGGTTCCAGCTGGCGCACACGGCCGCGTGCGCCCAGGCCGGTCGCCGTGCCGAGCGTGGAGCCGGTGAGCGCAAACTGGCGGTCGCCGAGCATCCAGTGAAGCGCCAGGGCGACCGCCAGCCAGGCCAGCAGCAATTGCCCGATCAGGGGTTGCCCGGCCAGCAGCGCGCCGCCGGTCAGGCCGGCCAGCAGGAACACGGCGGGGGTCGTCCAGTGGTGCCAGCGTGGCACGGTGCGCAGCTGGGCGTAGATCATCGCTGTCGCCAGGATCGTCATCAGCGACAACACGCCGCCGATCAGGCCGAAGCCCGCAAGGGGCATGTTCCAGAACACCGAACCGGCGGCGTGCGGCGCCATGATCACAAGCGCGGCGGTGGCCAGCACGGCCTCGCGCGACAGCCAGCTTGAGCGCCATTGCGTAAAGGCCTTGAGCGCGCGCTCGGGATGGCCGAGATGGAAGGCTGAGGCGGCCAGACCGGCGATCGTCAGGCCGTAGCCAAGGCCGAACCAGAGAAAGGCGGCGAGGCCGGTGGGGGCGGTGATCCCCAGGCCGAGAAAGACGAGCAATCCCAGGCCCATGCCGGACAGGGTTGTGAAGGCGATGATGGATGGGGCGGGATGCATCAGAACCTCTCCAGGGTGCGGTCGATCCAGCCGAGGAAGCCGTCCAGCCCCTGGGTTTCCGGGTCGGTGGGCATGGGCGCGGCGGCGGCGGGAAGGGCGTCGCGCAGGCGTGGGGGCAGGTATTTGTTGACCGGTTTGGTGCCTTGTTCCGGCATCAGGTCGATGCCGTCGCGCTCGGAAACAAGTTTCGAGACCGCGCTGCTGTCATCGCCGAGATCGCCAAAATGGCGGGCGCCGGCGGGGCAGGTGCGCACGCAAGCGGGCACGCGGTCTTCCTCGGGCAGGGTGTCGTTGTAGATGCGGTCGACGCAGAGTGTGCATTTCTTCATCACGCCGGCGAGCGCATCCATTTCGCGCGCGCCATAGGGGCAGGCCCAGGCGCAGAGCCCGCAGCCGATGCAGTCCTGTTCGTTGACCAGAACGATCCCGTCCTCGGTCCGCTTGTAACTGGCGCCGGTGGGGCAGACGGTGACGCAGGGCGCGTCCTCGCAATGCAGGCAGGATTTCGGCATGTGAACGGCGAAGGCCGATGCGCCGTCATCGGGTGTGACCTCGTAGGTGTGGACGCGGTTGAGGAAGGTGCCGACGGGATCGGCGCCGTAGGGATCGACATCGGACAGCGGCGCGCCGTAGTTTTCGGTGTTCCAGCCTTTGCAGGACACCACGCAGGCGTGGCAGCCGACGCAGGTGTCGAGGTCAATCACCAGACCCAGCTTTTTTTCCGTGGTTTGCGGCAGGGTGGTCATGGGTGCTCTTTCCGGCCGGTCCGCGCGCGGGTGGCGGGGTTTTTTTGAGTATTTTTGGAAAGATGAAATGGCATGGTGGTCCTATCCTCGGGTGTGACGGGCGAGGGTGGCCGGGCCCTGGCCAACCGGGGATTTCTGCGCGGGATGCGCGGGTTCCGAGGGGCCGCCGGCGGGAGCTTTTTCGATGTTCACGCGCAGGTCGAACCAGGCGGCCTGGCCGGTGACCGGGTCGGAGTTGGACCATCTGAGGCCATCGCCTTTGGCCGGCAGCAGCTCACCGATCAGGTGGTTGAGCAGGAAGCCTTTTTCGGCCTCGGGCGCCTTTTCGTCCAAGGCCCAGGCGCCGCGCCGCTTGCCGATCGCGTTCCAGGTCCAGACGGTATGGGCGTTGAGCGCATCCATCCGCGCCACCGGCAGCTTGATGCGCCCGTTGGCCGAGCTGAGATAGGCCCAGTCGCCGTCCTGAAAGCCGTGTTGCTGCCAGACCTCGCCCGAGACATAGAGCGGGTTCATCCCGTGGATCTGGCGCAGCCAGGCGTTTTGCGAGCCCCAGCTGTGATACATCGCCGCCGGGCGTTGGGTCAGGGCATGGAGCGGGTAGTCGGCCAGGTCGACGCGGGTTTCCTCGAAGGGTTGATACCAGATCGGAAGCGGATCGAGCGTCTCGCGGATCCGGGCGCGCAGGTGATCGGGGGGCTGACGCTCGCCATGGCCTTCGGCGGCCAATTGGAATTTGCGCAGGGGTTCCAGGTAGAGGTTGAAGATGTAGGGCGCGGGGACGTCATAGATGCCGCGTTCCACGGCCCAGTCCTGATAGGCCGCGTTCCAGGGTTTGAAGAACAGGGCCTCGTCCGGGATATGGGCGCTGAAGAACCCGCCGTTGTCGATGTAGCGCTGGATCTGGTCGGGGTTGGGTTCGCCGCGCCCGGCGCCGTCGCCGTTGCCGCGCCAGCCGGCCAGCGGGCCGACGCCCGGGCGGCGCTGGTGGTTGGTGATGTAGTCGGCGTAATCGGCGAATTTGGCGCTGCCGTCCTCGTTGACCATCCCGGGCAGGCCGAGCCGCGCGCCCAGATCCAGCAGCACCGACTGAAAGCCGCGCACGTCGCGGTCGGGCTCGACCACCGGCCAGCGGATGGCGTCGTTCATGCTGTCGGGCTCGCCGATCGGGCGATCCAGCAGGCTGATGCAATCGTGGCGTTCCAGATAGGTTGTGTCGGGCAGGATCAGGTCGGCGAAGGCAACCATTTCCGAAGAATAGGCATCGGAATAGAGGATGTTCGGGATGACATAGTCGCCGTTTTCGTCCGTGTCGGTGAGCATGCGCATCACCTCGGACGTGTTCATCGACGAATTCCACGCCATGTTCGCCATGTAAAGGAACAGCGTGTCGATCTTGTAGGGATCGCCGGCATGGGCGTTGGAGATAACCATATGCATCATGCCATGTGCCGAGAGCGGGTTTTCCCAGGTGAACGCCTTGTCGATGCGCCGGGCGGTGTTGTCATCGTTGATCAAAAGGTGTTCGGGGCCCATCGGATAGCCCAGATGGGGGCCGTCCAGCGGCTTGCCGGGGGTCACGCCGGCATGAGGCTTGGGATGGGCCTCGGGCGGTTTGGGGTAGGGCGGTTTGAACCGGTAGCCGCCGGGGGTCTCGATCGAGCCCAGCAGGATTTGCAGCATGTGCAGCGCGCGGCAGGTCTGGAAGCCGTTGGAATGGGCGCTGATGCCGCGCATCGCGTGGAAGCTGACGGGGCGACCCACCATCTTGTCATGCTTTTCGCCCCGAAAATCGGTCCAGGGCTGGTCGATGGTGATTTCTTCCTCGAACGCGACGCGGCCCAGTTCGGCGGCGACGGCGCGGATCCTGTCGGCGGGGATGCCGCAGCGCTCGGCCACGGCCTCGGGCGCGTAGTCGTCGGACAGGTAGCGTTCGGCCATCAGGCGCAGAGCGGTCTTGTTGCCCTGCCATTCGGCGGCGGGCTCGGGCTGCACGCCTTTGGCGTTCCACGGCGCGGGTTTCCCGGTGCGGCGGTCCAGAACCAGCGGCGTGCCGGCCTCGTCGCGCAGGAACAGGCCCTTTTCGGCGCCCTCGGTCCCGTTCACCAGATACGGCGCATTGGTGTAGCGGATCAGGTAGTCCAGGTCGATCTTGCCGGCCTTGAACAGCTCGTGCACCAGCGACAGGATGAACAGCCCGTCGGTGCCCGGTGTCACCCCCAGCCAGTCATCGGCCACCGCGTTGTAGCCTGTGCGCACCGGGTTCACGGCGATGATCCGCGCGCCGCGTTCCTTCAGCCGGCCCAGGCCCATCTTGATCGGGTTGCTGTCATGGTCCTCGGCCACGCCGAAGATCATGAACAGCTTGGTGCGTTCCCAATCCGGCTGGCCGAATTCCCAAAACGCGCCGCCCATCGTGTAGATACCCGCCGCGGCCATGTTGACGCTGCAAAACCCGCCATGCGCGGCGTAATTGGGTGTGCCGTAAGCCTGCGCCCACCAGCCTGTCAGGCTTTGCGACTGGTCGCGCCCGGTGAAGAAGGCCAGCTTTTCGGGCGCCGTTTCGCGCAGCGGCTTGAGCCAGGACACGGCGGTTTCCAGCGCCTCGTCCCAGCTGATTTCCTTGAATTCCCCGGATCCGCGCGGGCCCACCCGCTTCAGGGGCTTGCGCAAACGTGCCGGGCTGAGGTGCTGCATGATGCCCGCCGACCCCTTGGCGCACAGAACGCCCTTGTTGATCGGATGATCGCGGTTGCCCTCGATATAGGCGACCTCTTGCGTGCCGTCCGCTGCGGTCTTCAAATGCACGTTGATGCCGCAACGGCAGGCACACATGTAGCAGGTTGTTTGGCGGATCTCATCGGAGATCCTGGGAGACAAATCTGCCCGGGGCTGCTGGTTCATCGTTCCCTCCCTGCCGATGTAAGCGCTTTCATCGGGGACCTTATTGCGTTCATTCCCCATTTGTCCACGGCAATCTAGGGCCAGATATAGCGGGCGCTTATATCCAGCGCAATCACCGCCCCGGAAAAAGCCGCGCGACCTGCCCTTGCAGGGGTGTGAGCGGCGGGCTAAGTCTGTGGCAAGGTTTGCCCCCTAACACTGTGGCACCACCCGCCAGCAACGAGGCCCGAGCATGCGCGATCCGATCGAAACCTACATGAATCTTGTTCCCATGGTGGTCGAACAGACCAGCCGCGGCGAACGTGCCTATGACATTTTTTCCCGCCTGCTGAAGGAACGGATCATCTTTGTTACCGGTCCGGTGCATGACGGCATGGCCACGCTGATTGTCGCGCAGCTGCTGCACCTGGAGGCGGAAAACCCGTCGAAGGAAATTTCGATGTATATCAACAGCCCCGGCGGCGTGGTGACGGCCGGTCTGTCGATTTATGACACGATGCAATACATCAAGCCCAAGGTGTCCACGCTGGTCGTGGGGCAGGCGGCGTCGATGGGGTCGCTGCTGTTGACCGCCGGGGAAAAGGGGATGCGTTTCTCGCTGCCCAACAGCCGGATCATGGTGCACCAGCCATCCGGCGGGTTTCAGGGGCAGGCGACGGACATTTCGATCCATGCACGCGAAATCCTGGAACTGAAGGACCGGTTGAACAACATCTATGTCAAGCACACCGGTCAGACCCTGAAAAAGGTCGAGAACGCGCTGGAGCGGGACAATTTCATGACCGCCGAGGACGCCAAGTCCTGGGGGCTGATCGACGAGATCGTCGAAAGCCGCAACAAGGACGAAACGCCGGCAAGCTAGGGCGCGCGCGGGCCGGGTGCATTTTGCCATTGTTCCCGGCCCGCTCGTGGCCTAACCTTCGCCACAAAGGCCCGTCAGAAGGCCCCCACGGAATCCGAGCACGAGGTGTCGAATGGCCAATTCCTCTGGCAATGACAGCAAGAACACGTTGTATTGCTCCTTTTGCGGCAAAAGCCAGCATGAGGTGCGAAAACTGATTGCGGGACCGACCGTGTTCATCTGCGATGAATGTGTCGAGCTGTGCATGGACATCATCCGCGAGGAGACCAAGGGCTCTGGCTTCAAATCGGCGGATGGGGTGCCCACGCCGCTGGATATCTGCAAGGTCCTGGACGACTATGTGATCGGGCAGGAACGCGCCAAGCGTGTGCTGTCGGTTGCGGTCCACAACCATTACAAGCGTCTGAGCTTCTCGGGCGCCGGAAAATCCGGCGATGTGGAGCTGTCGAAATCCAACATCCTGCTGATCGGCCCCACCGGCTGCGGCAAGACGCTGCTGGCCCAGACGCTGGCGCGTATTCTGGATGTGCCCTTCACCATGGCCGATGCGACCACGCTGACGGAAGCCGGCTATGTCGGCGAGGACGTGGAAAACATCATCCTGAAGCTGTTGCAATCGTCGGAATACAATGTCGAACGCGCGCAGCGCGGCATCGTTTATATCGACGAGGTCGACAAGATCACCCGCAAGTCAGACAACCCGTCGATCACCCGCGATGTCTCGGGCGAGGGGGTTCAGCAGGCGCTCTTGAAGCTGATGGAGGGCACCGTGGCCAGCGTGCCGCCGCAGGGCGGGCGCAAGCATCCTCAGCAGGAATTCCTGCAGGTGGACACCACGAATATCCTGTTCATCTGCGGCGGCGCCTTCGCCGGGCTGGAGCGGATCATCTCGCAGCGCAACAAGGGCTCGGCGATCGGCTTTGGCGCGGACGTCAAGGACGAAAGCAAGCAGACCATCGGTGACAGCCTGAAATCGCTGGAGCCCGAAGACCTGTTGAAGTTTGGCCTGATCCCGGAATTTGTCGGCCGGCTGCCGGTTATCGCCACGCTGACCGACCTGGACGAGGATGCGCTGGTGACGATCCTGTCCGAGCCCAAGAATGCGCTGGTCAAGCAGTATCAGCGCCTGTTCGAAATCGAAGGCGCGCAACTGACCTTTACCGAGGACGCCCTGCGCGCCATTGCCCGCCGCGCGATCGAGCGCAAGACCGGTGCGCGCGGGCTGCGGTCGATCATGGAGGACATCCTGCTGGACACCATGTTCGACCTGCCGGGGCTGGAGAATATCGAAGAGGTTGTGGTCAACGAAGAGGCGGTTGCCTCGGGGGCGCATCCGCTCTTGATCTATACCGACGCCAAGGCGCAAAGCGCTTCGTCGGTCGGCTGAACCGGGTTGAAAATATGACATTGCACCGCCCCGACGAGTGATCGCCGGGGCGGTGCATTTTGTGGTGCATGAAAATCCGGGCACAAGATCGTCCAAGGCGAAAAATGTCAGACATACATTTGCCAGACATTTAGTCCCTGCATGACCTACTTGAAATCCTGAACCTTTTTCCGTTCCACCTCGATCACCCGTGGACCTTGTCCACTGGCAACCAGCGCCGGAAGCTCGGTTTCGCTGCAAATGTCGTAGCGCAGCCCGGATGCCTTGGCCAGCGTGTCGAAATCCGGCGGCGTCGGGGTGCAGCCCAGGACCTCGGTGTTCGCGTCGATCATCGACTGGGCGATTTCGCCGTAGCCGTGGTTGTTGAAAACGATGAAGGTGATGTCCAGTTCTTCGTCCAACGCCGTGCGCAACTCGCCGGGGTGGAACATCAACCCGCCATCTCCGACCAGGCAAAGGACGCGCCGTTCCGGCCGCGCCAGGGCGGCGCCGACGGCGGCGCCCATGGCAAAGCCCAGGGCGCCGTAGCCGGTGGCCGCGTTGAACCAGCCGCCGGGCAGGTCATGGCTGTAACAAAGGTTGCCGGCATAGACGGTCTGCGTGGAATCCCCCACCATGATTGCGCCGGGAACCGCGTCGCGCAACGCGTCGAGCAGCGACACTTCGGCCTGATAGGCCGGTGTCAGCTCTGCCCGGGCATCGGCGCGGGCTTGCGCGGCGCGCTCGGCACCTTTTTCGGCCATGCGCGGGGGGTGAAGCTTGGGCAACAGCGCGGCCACATCCGCCTGAAGGGTCAGCGCCGCGTTGTGCCGCGCCAGCTGCGCGCCGTCGATATCGACGCGGATCAGCCTTTGCTGCGCGACCTCGAACGGGCCGGTCCCATACATGTCGTAATCCGTCGGCCCCATTTCAGACCCGGCGACCAGCACCAGATCGGCGCCGTGCACCAGGGCGCGCACCGCGTTCAGGCTGGGGCTGGCGGGCACGGCCAGCGGATGGCGGTGCATCAGGCCGCGCGCGTTGGCGGTCAGCACCACCGGCGCGCCCATCGCCTCGGCCAGGGCCTGCAATTCGGCCCCGGCCTTGCGGCATCCGCCGCCGGCCAGGATCACCGGGCGCTTGGCCATGCGGATCCGGCCCAGGGCCTTCGCCGGGTCCGGCAAGCCGGGGGCCGGGGCGGCCGGTGCCGTGGCCGGCGGCGCGGGGCTGGCCATCAGATCCAGCGGGATCTGCAGATGCACGGGGCCGCCCCGGCCCGAGGTCAGGGCCCGTCCGGCCTGCGCCAGAAGGCCGGGAAGCGCCTTGGGATCTTCCAGATGCAGGGCCGGCCCCAGAACGCGGGTCAGGGCGCGCTGATCGGGCAACTCATGCAGATACCCCAACCCGCGCCCCAGCGTTTCGCGCTGATTGACGCCCGAGATGACCAGCATCGGCACACTGTCGGCGCGTGCCTGCGCCATCGGTGTCAACATGTTGGTCACGCCGGGCCCGGTAATCACCAGCGCCACCCCGAACCGCCCCGAAGCCCGCGCATAGCCATCGGCCATGAAGCCCGCGCCCGCCTCGTGGCGCGGCGTGACGTGACGGATGCCAGACCCGGGCAACGCGCGATACAGTTCGATCGTGTGCACGCCGGGGATGCCGAACATGACATCGACCCCCATGGATTTCAGCCAATCTACAAGGGTTTGCGCGACACTCTTCATGTGAACTTGCGTCATGTAGTCTGGCCTTCAACAAAAGAACGGATACGCGCACAGGCGTCACTGGTTTCGGCATCCGACGCGTTGAGGGCGACGCGCAGCCACCCTTCCAGGGCCGTCCCGAAAGAGGCGCCCGGCATCACCGCGACATCTGTCTTTTCCAACAGATCCAGGGCGAATTGCAAGGAATCATTGGACAAGTTGCGAATATCGATCAGCGCGAACATTCCGGCTTCGGGCCGGCTGACCTTCAGGCCTGCCACGCCGTCCAGCGCGTCCCGGATGATGCGGGCCCGGTTGGCCATTCGGTCGGCCATGCCGCGCGCCAGGCTGGGAGGGGCGCCGAGCGCCTGCGCGGTCATGTCGGCGATGAAGGGCTGAGAGCCGAACAACATGGTTTCCGACAGCGGCAGGGCGCGCGCGCAGAACGCTGCCGGGCCGACCACCCAGCCGGAACGGAACCCCGGCGCGGCGTGGCTTTTCGAGATCGAAGCCGCCAGGATCGTGCGGTCCTCGAATGCCGGGTCCGCCAGCGCCGAGGTGAAGGCGCGCTGGTCATGGGTCAGATCGGCATAGACCTCGTCCGAGACGATCCACAGATCATGCGCGGCCGCCAGGGCGCCCAGCGCGCGCAGATCCTCGGGGCGCAGGATGGCGCCGGTCGGATTGTGCGGGGTGTTCAGGAAGATCGCGCGGGTCCGGGGGGTTATGGCGGCGCGCACGGCTTGCGGTTGCAGGCGAAATCCGTGCTCGGGCGCCAGGGGAACCGGCACCGGCACCGCGCCCGATGCGCGGATCAGCCCCTCGTAGGTGGCATACATCGGGTCGCCGACGATCACTTCGCAATCCGGATCGCACAGGGCGCGGAACACCAGATACAGCGCGGTTTGCGTGCCCGGCAGGCACAGGAACCTGTCGCTGGCGATGGCGCGCCCCAGGCTGCGCGTGTAGCGCGCCGACAGCGCCGCCAGCAGCGTCTCCTCGCCCCGGCCGTTGGAATAGCCCGTGCGCCCCGCGCGCATCGCCTGGCAGGCCTTGTCGATCAGGTCGGGCGGGGTCGGAACATCAGGTTCGCCGATGGTCAGGTTCAGAATCTGGCGACCCAGCGCCTTGCGGCGTTGCGCGGCTGCGTTGAGCACCCATTTGTCCGAGCCCAGACCAGCGAGGGCAGTGGTGACGGCGGCGTATTCCATGGTCAGACCTCGGGCAAGCTTATCTGAAGAAGGCGCGAGAGTACCTTGATTGCAATTGATTTTAGCTGCTTTGGACTGAAGAGCTCGGGCAGCGCGCCCGCTTCGATCCACAGCCCGTCCAGCAGGGCGTTGGCGGCAATCGCCAGATCGCGGCTGTCCCCGGTAAAGCGCCCGGCCTCTGCCAGCGCGTCGCGGATCAGCCGTTCCAGCCGGTCACGAAACGCCAGATAGGTCGCCTCGTGCACCGCGCGCATATGCGGATCGCGGGCAACCAGGTGCATCGACGCAGCCCAGAGCGAGACGGCGCGCGGCGCGGTGACCGGGGGCGACACGGCATCCGCGACAAACTTGGCCAGCCGCCCCGCGTGGGTGTCTGACATTTGATCCAGCCGCGCCGCGCTGGCCTCGGTCAATTCGGTCATCAGGGCCTCGTGGGCGGCGGCGGTCAATTCCTCCTTGGAGGCGAAATAGTGCCGGATCAGCCCCTGCGTCACCCCCGCGCGCAGCGCGATGGCGCGCACCGTGGCGGCTTGCGGGCCGCCCTCGGCGATCAGGTCCAGCGTGGCGGCGATCAGCGCGGCGCGCCGGGCCTCTTCGCCTTCGCGGGTGAAGGCGCGGCGCGGCGTCATGCGCGCAACACAGGGCGCGTCAGGCATGTGGGGCCGCCTTCGCAGGCGATGCACAGCGCGTCCCCTGCGAACACCTGAACGGTGCAGCCGTGGGCCTCCATCAGCGCGCGCGTTCTGGGAAAGCCGTCGACCATCACCACATTGCGCGCCGAAAGCATCAGCACGTTCAGGCTCAGACCGTTCGAGTCGGCGAATTCCTCCTCAGGGGCGTGCAGCAGCGTCCAGCCGCGCGCGCGCAGGTCGGCCCACAGCGCATAGGGCATCAAGGGCGCGTGGATCAGAGCCATTTTCGGCGCGATCGGCGAGATCAGCGACATCAGGTGCAGGCAGGCGTCGGGACCGGTCCAGTAGGGCAGGTCATAGCCGACAACCCGTTGCCCCTGCGGCGCCAGCAGCGCCGCCACGGCATCGATCCCCGCCTGATTGGAGCGCGCTCCGCGTCCGATGGCCAGGGTGTCGGGGTCGATCCAGACGCAATCGCCGGATTCGACGGTGGCCTCACCGGTAAGCTGGCCCAGCACCGGCACCCCCAGCGCGGCATAGGCGGCGACGTGCAGCGCGGGCTCGGCCCGGCGCAGCGGTTTGCCCATGTTCAGGATCACCGCGCCCGCGCGCGTTACGAAGGACGGATCCTGGACAAACATCGCATCGGCCAGCCCGTCATCGCGGGCGGGGATCCAGTGAACCTCGGCCCCCGAATCAGCGACGATCCGCGCCAGCGCAGTGTGCTGCGCCTGCGCGCGAGCGGGGTCGAATTGAGGGCCATAATGCCATTCCGTCGCGTCAGCCTTGGCCAGCGCCGGCCCGGGTTGACGCATGATGACGCGGGACAGGGGCAGGGCGCGGTCTTCGGGGCCGTAAGACATGGGGATTTTTCCGGTTTGAAATTATACGTTTGCATAATTACCGCGCAATCCAGTGCTCGCAAGCGAAAAGAAAGACGTGCAAACCGGAAATTCTGGGCATAGGCTGCACCCGCCCGGGTGGCGCAGACCGCCCGTTCAACAGGAGTGAGAGACATGAAAAAGCTATTTCTTTCGGGCGCCGCGGCGCTGGCGCTGATGGCCGGCGCCGTGCAGGCACAAACCGTGCGCGTCGGCGTGGCCGCCGAACCCTATCCGCCGTTTTCGACCCCCGATGCGGCCGGCAACTGGGTCGGCTGGGAGATCGAGATCATCGACGCCGTGTGCGCCGCCGCGGACCTGGAATGCGAACTGACGCCCACCGCGTGGGATGGGATCATCCCGGCGCTGGTATCCGGCCGGATCGATACCATCATGTCGTCGATGTCGATCACCGAGGACCGTTTGCAGACCATCGATTTCTCGGACCCCTATTACAACACCCCGACCGTGATCGTCGGTCAGCGCGACATGCAGATGGATGCCACGCCCGAGGGGCTGGCCGGCATGGTGATCGGCGTTCAGGTGTCGACCATCCACCAGGCCTATGCCCAGACCTATTTCGAGGCCGGCAGTGAATTGCGCACCTATCAGACGCAGGACGAAGCCAACCAGGATCTGGCCTCGGGCCGGATCGATGCGACCCAGGCCGATGCGCTGGCGCTGGCCGATTTCCTGGCGACCGAGGCGGGCGCGGCCTGCTGCGAGGTCAAGGGAACCGTGGCCAATGACGTCTCGATCCTGGGCCGCGGCGTCGGCGCCGGTGTCCGCAAGGGCGATGACGAGCTGCGCGCCGCGCTGAACCGGGGCATCGCCACCATTGTGGCGAACGGCACCTATGACGAGATCACGGCGCGCTATTTCGAAACGTCGATCTACGGCAGCTAAGGCCGGCGCCGACCGGTGTTGGACTGGATATACCAATGGTGGCCGGGGCTTGAGGCCTCGGTCACGTTGTTGTCGCTCGAACCTCCGGGTTGGGGCGGCAATCTTGTGCGCGGCGCGGTCAATTCGCTGATCATCGCGCTTGGCGCCTTCTTCCTGGGCTGCGTGATCGGCATCGGCGGGGCGCTTGGCAAGCTGTCGGGCGGCCCGGTGACCCGTGACCTGATGGCGGTCTACACCACCGTCGTGCGCGCGGTGCCTGAGCTGGTCCTGATCCTGATCCTGTATTACGCGGGCACCGATCTTCTGAACCAGGCGCTGCGCGCCCTGGGCTACCGGCCGGTCGAGATTTCCGGCCTGGCCGCCGGGATCGGCGTTCTGGGGGTGGTGCAGGGGGCCTATGCCACCGAGGTGCTGCGCGGCGCTATCCAGGCGGTGCCGACAGGCCAGATCGAGGCCGCGCGCGCTTACGGCATGACGCGGTTCCAGACCTTCCGGCGCGTGACCTTTCCGGCGATGCTGCCGCTGGCGCTGCCGGGCCTGTCGAACCTGTGGCTGATCGCCACCAAGGACACCGCGCTGCTGGCGATCGTCGGCTTTTCGGAACTGACGCTGGAAACCCGGCAGGCGGCGGGATCGACGCGCGCCTATTTCACCTTTTTCCTGGCTGCGGGGGCGCTTTATCTGATCATGACGCTGGTGTCGGGCCGGGTGTTCGGCTGGATTGAAACGCGGTTCAGGCGTGGCCAGGCGGGGGCGCGGAGCTGATGCGCGGCTGGGTCAAACCGCACAGGATCATGCTGCTTCTTGTCGCCCTGGGACTGGTCCTTTGGGCGGCGCTGAGCCTGCGCTGGGACTGGATCCCGCGCTATTGGCAACTGGGCGTCGAAGGCATCTGGCGCACGCTGTGGCTGATGGCGCTGTCGGTGCTGATCGGCTTCACGCTGGCCGTGCCGCTGGGGCTGGCGCAGGCCGCCGGTCCGCGACTTCTGGCCGCGCCGGCGCGCTGGTTCTGCACGATCATCCGGGGCACGCCGCTGCTGTTGCAGATCTGGCTGATCTATTTCGGCCTGGGCAGCCTGTTTCCGCAATACCCGTGGATCCGGTCGTCCGAATTGTGGCCCTATCTGCGGCAGGCCTGGCCTTATGCGCTGATGGCACTGAGCCTGAGCTACGCGGGATACGAGGGCGAGGTGATGCGCGGTGCGTTCAAATCGGTGCCGCACGGGCAGTTGGAGGCCGCGCGCGCCTATGGGCTGAGCCGCTGGGCGGTGCTGCGCCGCATCTGGCTGCCGCAGGCGCTGGCGCGCGCGCTGCCGACGCTGGGCGGCGAGACGATCCTGCAACTGAAGGCCACACCGCTGGTGGCGACGATCACGGTGATCGAGATCTACGCGGTTGCCGGGCGTGTGCGCCAGGACACGTTCATCATCTACGAACCGCTGCTGCTGCTGGCGGTGATCTACATGGCGATCGCCGGGATCATCACGCTGGGGTTCCGCTGGCTGGAGCGCCGCTATACGCCTGGATTGGGGTGAAGGCGGAATTGGGGTGAGGCGCCGTGTTGAAGCCGGCGTTGGCGAGGCGGCGCGTTTCAGGGGCGGGTGCCCCGTCAACGCGCCGGTGGGGGCGGCCCCACGCGCCGCTCAAGGGGGATGCGATCCCCCTTGAGGATCCCCGCGGAGTATTTTCGGAAAGATGAGGTCTACAAGCGTCCCTGGCTCAGAACAGGATCGACGCCCCGTGATTGGCGTTGGTGGCGGTGCCGCGCAGTTTTGCGAAAAGCTCGCGGCCGCAGCCCCGGTCGTTGGCGCCCAGATCCGCCTGGACCGGTATGCGGGTGTCGAAATCGTCGGCCAACACGGTCAGCGTGCCCGCCGTGGCATCGAGGCGAAGACGGTCGCCGTTCCGGATGCGGGCGATGGGGCCGCCCGCCGCGGCCTCGGGTGCGACATGGATGGCGGCAGGCACCTTGCCCGAGGCGCCGGACATGCGCCCGTCAGTGACCAGCGCGACTTTCAGGCCGCGGTCCTGAAGCACCGCCAGGATGGGCGTCAGGCTGTGCAATTCCGGCATGCCATTGGCGCGCGGGCCCTGGAAGCGCACGACGACGATGGTGTCGGTGGTGAATTCGCCCGCGCGGAAGGCGGTCTTGACCTGCTCCTGGTCCGAAAACACCCGCGCCGGGGCGTCGATGACGTGGTGCGCGGGATCGACGGCCGAGGTCTTGATGACCGCGCAACCGAGATTGCCGCGCAGCTGGGTCAGCCCGCCATGGGGCTGGAACGGATCCGCGACCGGACGCAGGATCTTGTTGTTGAGGCTGGTGGTCGGGCCATCGACCCAGGTCAGCGCGTCGCCGTTCAGCCGGGGTTCGCGCGTGTAGCGCGACAGGCCGGTGCCGGCGATCGTTTCGACATCCTCGTGCAGCAGGCCGGCCTGCAGAAGCTGGCCGATCAGATAACCCAGTCCGCCCGCGGCGTGGAAATGGTTCACATCGGCCAGACCGTTGGGATAGACCTTGGCCATCAGCGGCACCGCCTGGGCGATGTCTTCGAAATCCTGGAGATCGAGGATGATCCCGGCGGCGCGGGCCATGGCGGGCAGGTGCAGCACCAGATTGGTGGAGCCGCCGGTGGCCATCAGCCCGACCATCCCGTTGACGAAGGCCTTTTCATCCAGGATGCGGCCCGCCGGGCGCGGATCATCGCCCAGCGCGGTGATTTGCGCGGCGCGCGCCACGGCGGCGCGGGTCAGGGCGTCGCGCAGCGGCGTGCCCGGGTTGACGAAGGATGCGCCGGGCAGGTGCAGTCCCATGAATTCCATCAGCATCTGGTTGGTGTTCGCCGTGCCGTAGAAGGTGCAGGTTCCTGGCCCGTGATAGGCGGCCATTTCCGCCTGCATCAGGTCTTCACGCGTGGCGTCGCCTTGCGCGAAGGCCTGGCGCACCTTGGCTTTTTCGTCATTAGGCAGGCCCGAGGGCATTGGCCCCGCCGGCACGAAAACGGCGGGCACATGGCCAAAGGCCGCCGCGGCGATGACCAGGCCCGGCACGATCTTGTCGCAGACCCCCAGCCAGAGCGCCGCGTCAAAACAATCATGCGACAGCGCCACGCCCGCCGCCAGCGCGATGGCGTCGCGCGACATCAGCGACAATTCCATCCCCGCGCGGCCCTGCGTGACCCCGTCGCACATCGCCGGCACACCCCCGGCCACCTGCGCCGTGGCCCCGGCTTCGCGGGCCGCGTCGCGGATCAGGTCGGGGAAACGCTCGAACGGCTGATGGGCGGACAGCATGTCGTTATAGGCGGTGACGATGCCCAGATTGGGCGCCCGGTCGGCGGCCAGCGTATCCTTGTCGGCGCCCATCGCGGCATAGGCATGGGCCGCGTTCGAGCACGAAAGATGCGCGCGCGCCGGGCCCTGGCTGATGGCGCGCTCCATCTGCGCGAGATAGGCGCCGCGCGTATCGCGTGAGCGGTCGGTGATGCGCTGGGTGACGGCGGCGATGCGGGGGTCGATCTGGGGCATGGATCCGGCTTTCGAGGTCAGGTGTGCGCGCTATAGCCTGTTACCGCTAACGGTGCAAGACTTGCGCTGCCGGGAACATCCCCGAGTCTGCGAGGAGCCTTGCGCCTGGTGCAAGGCGGAACTGCCCGATCACGCCTACAACTTTGTCGCGCCAGGGCATAGGTGCTGGTCATCGCCGAGGGCAACGCCCCGGACCCAACACGACATGGAACACCAAGACATGACCTACAATTCGAATGAATTCACTCAACTGGATCCCCTGGAGATTGAGCGCGAAGCGCGTGCCATGCAGGCCCGTGCCCTGGCCGAAATGTTCGGCGCCTTGCGGCGCGCCATCACCGCGCGTCTGACCCGTGCGAACGCGGCCCAATCGACCTGAAATCTCTGGCCCGCCTGGCCGAACTGAATTCCAGCTGCAACGGCAGCGCGACCGCCCCGCCCGGAATTCCGGTGCGGGGCGGTCGCGGTTTGGCCTTTCGCGGCGCGGATGCGCGGGGTATCTGGGGGAGCCGCAGCCAAGGAACCGCCCATGCAACCCGACGCCATATCCAGACCCATCGTGCGCCTGCGCCCCAAGGCCGAGGCCCGCGCCATCCGGCACGGCTTTCCCTGGGTCTATTCGGACGAACTGGTCCTCGACCGGCGCAGCAAGGCGCTGGAACCGGGCACCCTGGCCGTGCTGGAGGATTCCGAGCGGCGCGAGATGGGGCTGGTTACGGTCAACCCCAATTCCCGGATCACCGCGCGCATGCTGGACCGGGACCCCGGCGCGCGAATCGATATCGGCTGGTTCAAGGCGCGGCTGTCGCATGCACTGGCGCTGCGTGAGCGGCTCTATGATCAGCCGTTCTACCGGCTTGTCCATGCCGAGGCCGACGGGCTGCCCGGGGTGATCATCGACCGGTTCGGCGATGTTGCCGTGATCCAGCCGAACGCGGCCTGGGCCGAGGGGCTGCTGCCCGCGCTGGTCGAGGCACTGATGGCGGTGACCGGGGTGACGAGCGTGGTCAAGAACGGATCGGGCCGGGCGCGCGCGCTGGAGGGTCTGGCCGAGGAAACGCTGCTGCTGCGGGGCGGGCTGGACGGGCCGGTGCGCGTGCCGATGAATGGCGCGCTCTACATGGCCGATCTGATGGGCGGGCAGAAGACCGGGTTGTATTTCGATCAGCGCGACAACCATGCCTTTGCCGCGCGTCTGGCCGGGCAGGGCCGGGTGCTGGATGTGTTCAGCCATGTCGGCGGCTTCGCCCTGGCGGCCCTGGCCGCCGGCGCGTCGCAGGCGCTTGCGGTGGACGGGTCGGAGCCGGCGCTGGCGCTGGCCGAGCAGGGCGCTGCGGCGATGGGCGTGGGCGCCCGGTTCGAAACCCGGCAGGCCGACGCGTTCGAGGCAATGGAGGCCCTGGGCGCGGACGGCGCGCGCTTCGATCTGGTGGTTTGCGATCCGCCGGCCTTCGCACCGCATCGCAAGGCGCTGGAAGCCGGGCTGCGCGCTTATGAGCGCATCGCCAAACTGGCCGCGCCGCTAGTGGCGCCGGGGGGGTATCTGGTGTTGTGCTCGTGCTCGCATGCGGCGGATCTGGCGCAGTTTCGCGCGTCGAGCACACGCGGGATCGGGCGCGGGCAGCGGCAGGCGCAATTGATCCAGACCGGGTTCGCTGGCCCCGACCATCCGATGCTGCCGCAACTGGCGGAGAGCGGTTATCTGAAGGCACTGACGTATCGGCTTGATGGCTAAGGTCTTTCTGGACACCTGCGTGCTTTATCCGCCGATCCTGCGGGATTTTCTGCTGGGGCTGGCCGACGCGGGAGTTTATCAACCGCTCTGGTCGCAGGGGGTTGCGGCGGAGTGGATGCATGTCACGGCACGGCGCGGGCAGGGCGGCGCGCCCGAGGCGCTGGCGCGTATGGCGCGGCGCTGGCCCGACGGGGTCGCGCCACCGGGCGAGCCCACGCTGCTGGACCTGCCGGATAGCGCCGACCGGCATGTCCTGGCGGCTGCGCAGGCGGGCGGGGCCGAGATCCTGCTGACGCTGAACCTGCGCGATTTCCCCCGCCGTGCCGTCGAACCGCTGGGAATTCGGGTTGTGGCGCCGGATGATTTTGCCCTGACGTCTTGGCTGGCACATGGCGCCCTGGTCGAGGCGCAGGTGGCGCGGGTCTGGCCCGGGCTGACCGGGCGCAGGCGGCGAAACGCCATGAAGCGCGCGGGGCTGCCCCGGCTGGGCAAGGCGCTGGAGGTCTAGGCAGACGGCGCGCGGGCAAGGCGTTTCGAAACGCCTTGGGCGCCCGGTTCGGGCGAAGCGCCCGTCGGCCAGAAGGCATGATCCCGGCCCCAAGCCGCCGGGCACATCGGTGGGACCGGTGCCCAAGCGGCTTCGAAGCCGCTTGCCCCGCGCCGTCCATCAGTATCCCAGCGCGATGCCGTCCTTGCGCGGATCCGACGCGCCGATCAGCACACCCGAGGGATCCAGCACGATGGCCTGCGCGCCGCCCAGCGGCTCGTCCGACCAGCGCACGGCGTGGCCCCTGGCGGCAAGCGCCTGATGCACGGTGCCGTCATACCCGGTTTCCAGGGCCATCCCGTCGCGCCCGGAAAACAGCCCGGCGAAGGCGCGCGGCGCGTCGATCACCTGCTGCGGGTCCATGCCGAAATCCACCATGTTACTGACCAGCCGCGCGTGTCCGCAGGGCTGATAGGCGCCGCCCATCACGCCAAACGGCAGCAACACCCGCCCGCCTTGCCTGACCATGCCGGGAATGATCGTATGCATCGGTCGCTTGCTGCCCGCGGCCTCATTGGGGTGGCCTGCCTCCAGCGTGAACCCCGCGCCCCGGTTGTCAAACGCGATACCGAACTTCCGCGAGGCCAGCCGCGCGCCAAAGCTGTGATATATCGAATAGATCAGCGACACGGCCATGCGATCGCGGTCGACCACGGTCAGGGTGACCGTATCGCGGTGGATCGCCTCGGTCCGGGGGGCGACCCGGGCGTGCGCGCGCTCGGGGTCGATCAGCGCGGCCAGCCGGGCGGCGGTTTGCGGGTCCAGCATATGCGCCAGCCGCGTCGTGCTGTCGGCATCGTCCAGGAACCGGTCGCGGGCATCAAAGGCCAGGCGCGTGGCCTCGGCCTGCAGATGCGCGCGTTCTGCACCCAACGGGTCCAGCGCCGCGATATCGAACCGCGCCAGGATGTTCATCAGCAGATTCGACGTGGCGCCCGGCCCGTTGGGCGCGTGTTCGACCAGTTCGACCTCGCGGTTGGGGCTGGCCACCGGCTCGGAATAGGTGCTGGCCACGGCGGCCAGATCTTCCAGCCCGTGGGTGCCGCCGGCCTCGCGCAGGCTGTCGATCATGTCGCGCGCAACCGCGCCCTCATAGAACCCCGCGCGCCCGTGCCGGGCGATCCGGCGCAGCACCGCGGCCTGGCCCGGGGCGATCGCCACGGCTCTTTTCCCCCGCCTGGCCCGGGATGGCGGCACCCACATCCCAGGGATGTGGGTGCCTGCCCACAAACGCCGCCCGAGGCGCCGGTTTGCCCCCGAAAGAGCCATTGCCGAGGCGCGTCGCTGCACCCATATGTCAAGAACGTCCCACAGCACTTGCCCGGAACTTCCCCGATGCCCCAACCCGAGTCCCTGATCGTCGGCTCCTACAATATCCACAAGGCGGTCGGCAGCGACTACCGGCGCGATCCGCACCGCACGATCTCGGTGATCCGAGAGATCGGCGCCGATCTGGTGGCGCTGCAAGAGGTGGACCGGCGCTTTGGCGATCGGCGCGGTGTGCTGGACCTTGCCGCGCTGAAGCAGGCGACCGGGTTGTGCCCGGTGCCGCTGAGCGACCGGATGGGCGATCTGGCGCATGGCTGGCACGGCAACCTGATCCTGTTTCGCGATGCCGAACTGGAGGACGCGCGCGTCATCACCCTGCCGGGGCTGGAGCCGCGCGGCGCTATCGTCGCCGATCTGCGCTTCGCGGCGGGTCCGGTGCGGGTGATCGCCGCGCATCTGGGGCTGCTCAAGGGGTCGCGACTGACGCAGGCGCGCCGGCTGGCCGCCGAAATCGACGATGGCCGCCCGACGCTGATGATGGGCGACCTGAACGAATGGCGGCGCGGGCCGGGCTGTTCCCTGATGCCGCTGAAAACCGGGTTGGGCGGCGGGCACGGCGCGCGCAATGTCGCCAGCTTTCCGGCGCGGCGCCCGGTTCTGGCGCTGGACCGGATCATCGGCTGCACGCGGGCGCAGATCCAGTCGCTGACGCCGCATGACACACCGCTGGCGCGGCTGGCGTCAGATCATCTGCCGATCCGCGCCCGGATCCGGTTGTCGGCATGAGCGGGCTCTGGATGTGGCTGGGCCTCGCGGCGGCGGCGCTGGCGGCCGCGGTGCTGGCATCGCTCTGGTCGGCGGGGCGCTACGCCAAGCTGTGCCGGGGGATGGACAGTTCGGTGATCCCGCCCGGCCAGGGTGGCGCGCTGGACGACCTGCTGGCACCGTTTGAGGCAGCGCAGGCCGGGGCCTCGGGCGTCGCGCTGGTCGCGGATCCGGCCGACGCGCTGGCCCGGCGCCGGGCGATGGCGAACCTGGCCAGCCGCAGCCTGGATCTGCTGTATTACATCTGGGACGACGATCTGAGCGGGCGGCTTCTGGCCCACGATCTGCTGGCCGCGGCCGATCGCGGCGTGCGGGTGCGGTTGTTGCTCGACGATGTGCACGTGCTCAACCATGATCCGGTCTACCGTGCGCTTGATCGTCATCCCGGGGTGCAGATCCGCATCTTCAACCCGATCCGCAACCGGGGTCGCGGGGTGCGGCGCGGGATCGAAATCCTGCTGTCCCTGATGCCCTATAACCGCCGGATGCATGGCAAGCTGTGGCTGGCCGACGGACGGCTGGGCATGACCGGCGGGCGCAATATCGGCGATGCCTATTTCGATCTGCTACCCGCGCCAGCGATCAATTACGACGATCTGGATACCATGCTGGCCGGCCCCGTGCTGCGCCAGGCCGAGGCGCTGTTCGACGCGTTCTGGAATTCCGGGCTGGCCCTGCCGATCCGCACCTTGTGGCCGGGCCAGAAGACGCGCCTCAGACGGTTCCGCGCCCGGCTGTCGCAATTCCTGAACAGCGCGGAATCGCGGCGGCGGATCGAGCGTTTGCACCTGCCGCCCACCGAGGAGGCGGCGCAGGCGCTGGAGCTGCCGGCGCTGCGCTGGTCGCGCGCGGTGACGTTCCTGGGAGACCCGCCGCAAAAGGCGCTGGGTCTGGCGCCAGGCGGCTGGATGCCGGTGGCGCTGCGCCCGCTGATGGCCCATGCGCAGCGCAGCGTGCGGATCCTGACGCCGTATTTCGTGCCCGGCGCCCAGGGCCTGCGCGAACTGATCGCGCTGGCGCGGTCGGGCGTGCGGGTTGAAATCGTCACCAACGGCCTGGCGCTGGCCGACAACGTGTTCGTGTATGGCGCCTATCGCTGGTATCGCGCGCGGCTGCTGTCGGCCGGGGTGCGGATCTTCGAAGTCGCCAGCGACACATACCCGCGCCGGATGCTGCATTCCAAGGCCATTCTGGTCGACGGCCAGCGTGGCTTCGTCGGATCCTTCAACTTCGACCTGCGCTCGGCCTTCCTGAACACGGAACTGGGCATCGTGGTCGAGGATCCGGCCCTGATCGCGGACCTGAAACGCGTGTTCGACACCCTGACCACCCCGGAACGGGCCTATTCGCTGGGCATGAACGGGCGCTGGCCCTCCTGGGCGCGCGGCGACGGTCCGATCACCTTGCTAGAGCCCGAAAGCACGAAGCTCAAGCGCGCGGTGTCATTCCTGGTCGGGCATCTGCCGATCCACCGGTTCCTCTGACCGCCAGAACGCGCCGTCCGGCGCGGGGGCCGGTCCGAAGGCGCGCGGGCCATCGACCCGGACCATCAGCGCGGTTTCCAGCCTCTGCCGATAGGCGGCACGCGGAATTTCGATCCCGCCCAGGCTGGCCAGATGGGGCGTCAGATATTGCGTGTCCATCAGCGTGAACCCGCCGAGCCGCAACCGCGCGACCAGTTCGGCCAGCGCCAGCTTCGAGCCGTCGGTCGCGCCCGAAACCATGCTTTCGGCAAAGAAGGCACCGCCCAGCGCCAGCCCGTAAACCCCGCCAACGAAGCTGCCATCGGATCCGTGAACGGCCACGCAATGCGCCAGGCCGATGCGGTGCAACTCGGTGAACACGCGCAGGATGGGCGGGTTGATCCAGGTTTCGCTGCGATCCGCGCAGCGTGCCATGACGCCGGCGAAATCCTGATCGCAGGAAAACCGGTATCCCCCGCGCCGCCGCCGTCGCCGCAAGCTGCGCGAGGCGTGAAAACGCTCCAGCGGCAGGATCCCCCGGTAGCGCGGCTCAAACCAGTGGATCTTCGCGCTGCGCCCGGACTCGGCCATCGGAAACACGCCGCCGGCATAGGCCCTGACGATCAGTTCGGGCGTCAGCTCCATCCCGGCTCCATCTTTGTGCCTCAAATATCCCGCGGGGTGAATTCGCGCAGCGAAGAGGGGGGCCGCGCCCCCCTGATCGCGTTCAGGCCTTCAGCGTCCGGTCGAGAAACTTCTCGAGCCAGTGGATGTTGTAGTCGCCGCTTTGCACATCGGGCGCGTCCAGCAGATCGAAGAACAGCGGCACCGTCGTGTCGATCCCGTCGATGATCAACTCACCCAGCGCGCGGCGCAGGCGTTGCAGCGCCTCGGGGCGGTCGCGCCCATGGACGATCAGCTTGCCGATCAGGCTGTCGTAATAGGGCGGGATCCTGTAGCCGCCATACAGCGCCGAATCCATCCGCACGCCCAGCCCGCCGGGGGCGTGGAAGGTGTTCACCTTGCCGGGGCAGGGCGCGAAATTCGGCAGTTTCTCGGCGTTGATGCGGACCTCGATCGCGTGGCCATTGATCACCAGATCGTCTTGCGTGAAAGACAGCGGCAAGCCTTCGGCGACGCGGATTTGTTCGCGCACCAGATCGACACCGAAAATCGCCTCGGTCACCGGGTGTTCGACCTGAAGCCGGGTGTTCATCTCGATGAAATAGAACTCCCCGTCCTCGAACAGGAATTCGATTGTGCCGGCGCCCGAATAACCCATCTTCGCCACGGCGTCGGCGCAGATTCCGCCGATCCGCGCGCGTTGTTCGGCAGTGATGGAGGGGCTGGGCGCCTCCTCGAATACCTTCTGGTGGCGGCGCTGCAACGAGCAGTCGCGCTCGCCCAGATGCACCGCGTTGCCCTTGCCGTCGCCAAACACCTGGACCTCGATATGGCGCGGGCGTTGCAGGTATTTCTCGATATAGACCTCGTCGTTGCCGAAGGCCGACTTGGCCTCGGACCGGGCGGTGCGGAAGGCGTTTTCCAGCTCGGCTTCGGTGTTGGCGACCTTCATGCCGCGCCCGCCGCCACCGGCGGTGGCCTTGATGATGACCGGATAGCCCATGTCACCGGCCGCCGCGCGCGCCGTGTCAAGGTCGGGCACGCCGCCCTCGGACCCGGGAACCACCGGAATGCCCAGCGCCAGGGCGGTTTCCTTGGCGGTGATCTTGTCGCCCATCATGCGGATATGCGCGGCGCTGGGGCCGATGAAGGTCAGGTCGTGGTCCTCCAGCATCTGCACGAAGGCCGCGTTTTCCGACAGGAAGCCATAGCCGGGATGGATCGCCTGAGCGCCGGTCACCTCGCAGGCCGATATGATCGCCGGCATCGACAGATAGCTGTCGGTGGACGAGGCCGGGCCGATGCAGATCGCCTCATCGGCCATGCGCACATGCATCGCGTCGCTGTCCGCAGTCGAGTGCACGGCAACGCTGCGAATACCCATTTCCCGGCAGGCGCGGATCACCCGAAGCGCGATTTCGCCGCGATTGGCGATGAGGATCTTTTCGAACATGGGTCCGCCCCTACTCGATAATCATCAAGGGCGCGCCATATTCGACGGGCGTGCCGTCGGCGACCAGAATGCGCTTGACCGTCCCGGACGCGGGCGCCGGGATCTGGTTCATGGTTTTCATTGCCTCGATGATCAGCAGGGTCTGGCCAGCGCTGACCTGCTGGCCGACCTTCACGAACATTTCGGCGCCGGGTTCGGGCGACAGATAGGCGGTGCCGACCATCGGCGAGGCCACCGCTCCGGGCAGATTCGCGGGGTCGTCGCTGACCGGCGTCGAAGCCGGGGTCGAAGCCGAAATCGCGGCAGGCGCGGCTGCGGCCGGCAGGGCCACGGGCGACGGCGCGCTGACCAGTTGCGCCTGTTTGCTGACCCGCACATTGAGCGCATCATGGTCGCCGTATTCGCGTTTGACCGAGATTTCCGTCAGGTCGTTGGCGTTCAACAGTTCGGCCAGCGCCTTGATGAACGCAACATCCGCCGTCGTGTGATCTTTGCTCATGGACATCCTCGCGTTTGGACGGCACCGTTCTGGCCGGCCTTATCCCTGTTTTGTCTGGCCTATATAGGTCACGCGCCGACCTGTGAAAAGTGCGATTCGGCGCGCGCCCGGGCGGGATGCAACGGGGCCGCCCTGTTGGCTGGGTGCTTGCTCTGGCGTTGCGGGCATGGTGTAACCGCGCTCTACAGGGGAATGTCATGGCCAGATCCGCGCTTTCGGGAACCCGTATCCGCGCGCTGCGCACCGCGCGGCGGCTGGGTCAGGCCGATCTGGCGCGCATGGCGGGGATCTCGCCGTCCTATCTGAACCTGATCGAGCACAACCGCCGCCGCGCCGGTCCGCGCCTGATCGAAGCCATTGCCGGGGCGCTGCAGATCCCGCCCGAGGCGCTGGACGAAAGCGCCGGCGACGCCCAGATCGAGGCGCTGCGCGGGGCGGCGGCGCTGGCCAGCCCCGGCACCCCGCCCGAAACCGACCGGGCCGAGGAATTCCTGGGCCGGTTTCCGGGCTGGGCGGGGCTGCTGTTGCTGCTCAAGGACCGGTCCGAGGACCAGGAACGCATCATCGAGCGCCTGTCGGACCGCATGACGCATGATCCGAACCTGTCCGCCGCCCTGCACGAGATCGTCTCGGCGGTGACATCGGTGCAGTCCACGGCGGCGATCCTGGCCGAATCCGACGATCTGGAGCCCGAATGGCGCACACGGTTTCACAACAACATTCACGCGGATTCGGTGCGGCTGGCCAACGCCGCCGAGGCGCTGGTCGCCTACCTGGACATTTCCGAGGAAGAAACCGGTCTGGCTGCGCCACAGGAAGAACTGGAAAGCTGGCTCGAGCGCCAGGGCTTTCATGTCGAGCCGACGGAATCCGATGAACCCACGGACTGGGAGGCCGTTACCGAAGGCCAGGCCGAACTGGCTTCGGCGCCCGCCCGCGCGCTGGCCGTAGGCTGGTTGCAGCGCGCCCATGCCGATGCCGAAGCCCTGCCGCTGGATCGCCTGCTGCCGCGCCTGATCGAGATTTTCGCGGCCAATGCCGGGTTCCTTCCCGAAGTGGTCGCCGAGGAATTCGGCGTCGATCTGCCGCGGCTGTTCCGTCGCCTCGCCGGGCTGCCACCGGTGCAGGGGGTGCCGCGGTTCGGTCTGGCGATCTGCGACGGGTCGGGGACATTGACGTTTCGCCGCCCGATCGAAGGCTTCGTGCTGCCGCGCTTTGGCGGCGCCTGCCCGCTTTGGCCGCTGTATCAGGCGCTGGCCCAGCCCAATCGGCCGCAGCGCGCGGTGATCGAATTTTCCGGCCGCCCGCCGGTGCGCTTCGCCGCGCATGCCGTGGCCATCGCCCAGCCGCCGCTGCGCTTCGATCCGCCCTTCGTGTGGGAGGCCAGCATGTTGATCACTCCGGTCTCGGCGGCGATGCCCGGCGCGGATGTGGCCGACAGCGCGCTGAAAGTCGGTTCCAGCTGCCGGGTCTGTCCGCGCCCCGATTGCGCCGCGCGGCGCGAGCCGTCGATCGTATCGGGCTGAACGCGACCGGCGGCAAAACCGCAGGCAGGCTTTGACAGACCGGCCAATCGGCGCGATAGTCGGCATGGTAGCGCTGCTGCGGCAGCGCCCCACCGACCGAGGGAGGAACGGTCTCGATGGGGCAGGAGGGGACAAAGGTTTCGGCACCCGCGGTCGAGCGCGCAGGTGGTGTGCGCCCGGACTCTGGCCCTGACGCTGGTCCTGACGCTGGTCCTGACTCTGGCCCTGACTCTGGCCCTGACTCTGGCCCGAACCCGGGTGTGCCGCCCAGCGACGGGCATGTTCTGGTGATCGAGGACGAGCCCAATATTTCCGAGGCGATCCGCTTCATCCTGCAACGCGACGGGTTGCAGGTGACGGTTCTGGGCAGCGGCGACACGGCGCTGAACACGATTGCCGATCTGCACCCTTCGTTGATCATTCTGGATGTGATGCTGCCCGGCGTCAGCGGCTTTGAAATCCTGCAGCAGATGCGCGCCAGGCCGGTGCTGGCCACGATCCCGGTGATCCTGCTGACCGCCAATGGCCAGACGGCCGCGCGGGAAAAGGCCGCGCAATACGGGGCGTCGCGCTTCATGGCAAAGCCGTTTTCGAATTCGGACCTTTTGGGGGCCGTGCGGGACCTGATGCGGACATAGCGCGATGAGCAAACCCAAGCCGCCACTGTTTCTGGAACGCGAGCCCTATCGCCGCCGCCGGCTGACCGATGGCGCCCGCTTCCTGCCGATCCTGGGCTTCGTGCTGATCCTGCTTCCCGCGCTGTGGACCCGTGGCACCGCGACCGGAACCACGGCCGAGGCTATCTATATCTTTGGACTCTGGATCCTGCTCATCGTGGCGGCGGCGCTGCTTTCCAGGCCTCTGCGCTCCATTCAGGACCGCGGAGAGGGCACCGGCCGGCCCGCGCCCGAAGCCCGGAACGGCAACAATCAGGGGTCTGATGGGGGGTCCGAAGGGGGCGGCGGTTCGGCTGCGGACGGCGCGCAATGAGCCTGAATGTCCTGATCCCGGCGGCACTGGCCTATGTCGTCTTCCTGTTTGTCATCGCGTCGCTGGCCGAACGGCGCGCCGAACGTCTGCGCGCGGCGGGATCGGCCCCGCGCTTTCTGCGCTCGCCGCTGGTCTATACGCTGTCGCTGTCGGTTTATGCGACGGCCTGGACGTTTTATGGCGCGGTCGGCTATGCCACGCGCTCGGGCCTGGAATACCTGACCATCTATCTGGGCCCGACCCTGATCTTTGTCGGCTGGTGGGGCTTGTTGCGCAAGCTGGTGCGGATCGGCAAGGCGCAGCGCGTGACCTCGATCGCCGACCTGATATCGGCGCGCTACGGGAAATCGAACCTGATCGGGGTGATCGTCACCCTGCTGGCGGTCGCCGCGACCACGCCCTATATCGCGTTGCAGCTGCAATCCATCGCCCTGTCCTTCGGCGCCATTGCGCAGGATCAGTCGCTGGCCCCGCGGCAGCTGGCGATCTGGGTGGCGGCCGGTCTGGCGCTGTTCACCATCCTGTTCGGCACGCGCAACCTGGACGCCAACGAGCAGCACCACGGGGTCGTCACCGCCATCGCCGTCGAGGCGGTGGTCAAGCTTGTCGCGCTGATGGCGGTCGGGATCTGGGTGGTCTGGGGTCTGGCCGAAGGGCCCGCCGACATCATGGCCCGCATCGCCGCCGCCGACCGCCCCGAATGGCGCGTGGACCCGGCGCGTTGGACGGGGATCACCTTTCTGGCGGGCGTGGCGGTCCTGACCTTGCCGCGCATGTTCCAGGTGATGGTGGTCGAAAACGCCGATGAGCGGCATGTCAGCGTCGCCTCCTGGGCGTTTCCGCTTTACCTCATGGCGATCAGCCTGTTCGTCCTGCCCATCGCGGTGGCCGGCATGACGATGCTGCCAGCGGATGCCAACCCCGATCTCTATGTGCTGACCCTGCCGCATACGATGGGCCAGAACGGCTTGGCGATGCTGGCGTTTCTGGGCGGCTTTTCGGCGGCGATGTCGATGGTGGTGATCGCCTCCATCGCGTTGGCGACGATGGTGTCGAACCATATCGTCGTGCCGATCTGGCTGGCGCGGCGGCAACGCACGCAATCCACCCCGGTGCAGGATCTGGGCGACATGCGTGGTCTGGTGCTCAATGCCCGGCGGCTGTCCATCGCCGTCATCCTGGCGCTGGGCTACCTGTATTTCGAAGTGTCCGGCGGGTCGCGCGCGCTGGCCAGCATCGGTCTGATCTCGTTCGCCGGGATGGCGCAGGCGCTGCCGGTGATGCTGGGGGCGTTGTTCTGGCGTGGGGCCAGCCGGGCGGGCGCGATCGGCGGGCTGCTGACCGGTGCCACCGTCTGGCTGTATGCGCTGTTTCTGCCTTCATTCGGGCCGGGCGTGGTGCTGGGCGCGGATCTGATGGCGCAGGGGCCGTTCCAGATTTCCTGGCTGCGCCCGCACGCGCTGTTCGGGGTCGAGGGGATGGACCCGTTGCTGCACGCCCTGTTCTGGTCCCTGAGCCTGAACGCGCTGGTGTTCATCATCGGATCCCTGGTCAGTTTCCCGGGGCCGCTGGAGCGTGTGCTGTCGGCGCAGTTCGTCAATGCCTTCGATCCATCGCGCGACGACGACATGCGCGGCGCGCGCGGCTGGTCGCGCGAGGCCAGCGAGAACGAGGCCGAGGATCTGCTGGCGATGGCGCAGCGGGTTCTCGATGAAAGCGAAGCGCAGCACTATTTCCACACCCAGGCGCGCTTGCAGGGCCGCGAGGGCTTCCTGCCCGATATCACGCCCGATTTCCTGGACCGGCTGGAGCGCGAACTGGCGGGCTCGGTCGGGGCCGCCACCGCCCATGCGATGATTACCCAGATTGTCGGGCGGCGCCGGGTCACGGTGGATGACCTGATGGCCGTGGCCTCGGAAACCGCGCAGATCATGGAGCACTCGGCGCAGCTGGAAGCCAAGTCCGAGGAACTGGCCCGCACCGCGCGCCAGTTGCGCGACGCCAACGAGATGCTGCAAAGACTGTCGGTGCAAAAGGACAGTTTTCTCAGCCAGATCAGCCACGAATTGCGCACACCGATGACCTCGATCCGGGCGTTTTCGGAAATCCTGATGGACCAGGACATCACGCCCGAGGAACTGGCGCGCTATGCCAGGATCATTCATGACGAAAGCATCCGCCTGACGCGCCTGCTGGACGATCTGCTGGACCTGAGCGTGCTGGAAAACGGTCAGGTCAATCTGGATCTGGGGCCCGGCACGCTGAGTGATCTTCTGGATCGCGCCCTGCTGGCGTCGAATTCGGTGCGCCCGGACCGGTTCTTTGTTGTGCAGCGAGCGGGCGCCGAAACCGGCATCGCGCTGAATACCGATATCGGGCGGCTGACGCAGGTGTTCATCAACGTGCTGTCGAACGCGCGCAAATACTGCGATGCCGAGGCCCCGGTCCTGCGGATTTCCGTGCGCCAGCGGGGCGGTGTCGTCACCGTCGATTTCATCGACAACGGATCGGGCATTCCCAAGAAGAGCCAGGGGCTGATCTTCGAGAAATTCGCCCGGCTGACGGACACGCACAAGGCCGGCGGCGCCGGGCTGGGCCTGGCGATCTGCCGCGAGATCATGCACAATCTCGGCGGCGATATCGCGTATCTTCCGGGGCAGGGCGGGGCTGCGTTCCGGCTCACTTTCCCGGCGGTGCTGCGCCAGCACTCGAAGGCCGCCGAGTAACCTGCGCGTGGAGCGGTGAAAGGCGCTTCGAAGCGCCTTGGACCGGCGCTCCCGGCCCAGGGGAATCCGCCCCAGAGAGGGCGCGCGTCCTCGATGTCGCGCGGGCAAAGCCCCGCCGGGTGCTCCGGGCGGACCGGGTGCGCCAACCAAGCGGTTTCGAAACCGCTTGCCCCGCCCAGGCCTCGCTCTCGGTCACGACTGCGGAGATGCTTCGCTCGAGCCGCTTCAAGCGGCTCTCATGGCAGCGTCTTGTTGCGGCCGTCCTCGAATTGCAGCGCGTGCAGGCGGGCATAGCTGCCGCCCCTGGCCAGCAGATCCTCGTGCGAGCCTTCCTCGACGACGCGCCCGGCTTCCATCACCACGATCTTGTCGGCATTGCGCACCGTCGCCAGCCGGTGAGCGATGACAATCGTCGTGCGCCCCTCGCTCAACCGGTCCAGGGCCTCCTGCACCAGTCGTTCCGAGCGCGCGTCCAGCGCCGATGTCGCTTCATCCAGCAACAGGATCGGCGCCGTGCGCAGCAGCGCCCGGGCAATGGCCACCCTCTGCCGCTGCCCGCCCGAAAGCGACGACCCGCGCGGGCCGACGCGGGTTTCCAGCCCATCGGGCAACTGATCCAGGAATTCATCGACATAGGCGGCCTTGATGACCGTCTGCAACCGTTCGTCGCTGACGCCGGTATCGCCCATCAGGATGTTGTCGCGCAGCGTTTCGTCGAACAGCGCGCTGTCTTGCGCCACAACCGAAAACAGTCCGCGCAGCCCGGCCAGGTCCATCTGCCGGATGTCCTGCCCGTCGATGGTCACCCGGCCGCCCTGTGGGTCCGCCAGCCGGGTCAGCAGGGTGAAGATCGTCGATTTCCCCGCGCCCGACGGTCCGACCAGCGCGGTGGTCTGCCCGGATTCGGCGGCCAGGACCAGATCGCGCAGCACCGGGTCCTGGTCATAGGCAAAGGTGGTGTTTTCGAACCGCATCGTCTCGAAACCGGGCCGCGGCAGCGGCGCCAGCGGGCCGGTCGGCTGCTGGATGCGCGGCACTTCCTGCATCACGCCATGCACCCGGTCCAGACTGGCCAATACGGTCTGCCACGCGCCGCTGAGCCCGCCCAACCGGCGCAGCGGCTCGAACAGAAAGGCGATCGCGGCGAAAAAGGCCATGAATTCGCCGACCGTGCGGTCCCCGGCGATAATCTGGCGCCCGGCGAACACCAGCACCAGCCCGAACCCCAGGGCCGCCACCAGATCCGACATCGACCCCATCGCCGCCTGTCCGCCCGCAGTGCGCACCCGCGCTTTCACGAAGCGATCCAGGACCCGGCGCAGACGGGTTGATTCATGCTCTTCCAGCGCCGCGCGCTGAATGGTGACGATGCCGTGAAAAATCTCATCCAGACGGGTCGAGGCCGAGGCGGATGCCTCGCGGGCGGAAATCCCCATGCCACGCACCAGACGCTGAAGGATCGCCGCCGGCAGCACCAGAAGCGGCACGCCGATCAGCGCCACCAGCGTCCATTGCACATCGGTATAAAGCGCAACGCCGATCAGCACGATGATCGCGATGGCATCGCGCCCGACGCCTGGAATGATCCGGTCGAACACCGCGATCAGCTCCTGTGTGTCGCCGCGCACCCGGTCGATCAGGTGCCCGGGGGGATGTTCGTGGTGAAAGCTCTGGTCCAGTTTCATCAGATGGGCCGTCAGGTCGGCCTGGATCTGGGTCGATACCTTTTCGCCGACATAGGACATCAAGGTGCGATACAGGAAGGCCGTTACCGCCCGTGTCACAAAGGTCGCGGCGAAGGCCAGCGCGACAAACAGGATCATGTCCTCGCGCCCGGCAACCAGAACATCATCGAACATCGGCTTGAGCAGCGCGCTGAGCACCCCGGTCATCGCCCCGTCCAGCGCCATGAACACCATGCCCAGCAGGATATAGGGCAACCAGCGGCGCACATAGCGCCGCCACAGCCAGCGGCGGAGCATCCGGTCATGGGCGCGGGCCTGTTTGCGGTCTGGCTGGTCGCGGTCTGCCGGGAAAGTGTCCTGCGTGGTCATGCGGGCGGTCTCTGACTGGTTGCCGCCCGCGTATAGCGCGCCATGGCGCCAAGGGAAACCGATGATGGCGGTTCCGGCGGCAGCGCTTCATGGGTTCAACCCGCCCGGTATTTGCGGCATTCTGCGGCCGCGACAGCGACAGCGACAGCGACAGCGATTGCGACGGCGCGTCGCGGTGCATCGGGGGCATGATGACACAAGACCAAGGGTTGATCTTCGGTATTCTGGCCTTGACGGTCGCGGCCTTTCTGTGGGGCCGCTTGCGCCATGACGCGGTGGCGCTGGGGGCGCTGATGGCCAGCGTGATCGCCGGCGTGGTGCCGTCGGATCTGGCCTTTGCCGGGTTCGGGCACCCGGCGGTCATAACCGTCGCGGCGGTGCTGATCCTCAGCCGGGCCTTGCAGCACACAGGCGCCGTCGATGCCCTGGCGCGCAGGGTTCTGCCGGCGCAGGCCGGGCGGCTGGGCGCGGTGTCGGCGCTGATGGCGCTGGGCGCGTTCCTGTCGGCCTTCATGAACAACGTGGGCGCCATGGCGCTGCTGATGCCGCTGGCGATCCAGCTGTCGGGGCGGCTGAACATGGCGCCGGGGCAGGTGCTGATGCCGCTGGCCTTCGGCACCATCCTGGGCGGCATGACCACGCTGGTGGGCACCCCGCCGAACCTGATCGTCGCCGGGTTTCGCCCCGACAGCCTGGGCGGCGCGTTCCGGATGTTCGATTTTGCCTGGATCGGGGTGCCGGTAGCGCTGGCCGGGGTGGGGTTCGTGGCGCTGATCGGCTGGCGCCTGGTGCCGGTGCGCCGACCGGCGGGCGAGGGGGCGTTCGAGACGGGCAGCTACCTGACGGAACTGCGCGTGCCGCCCGAAAGCAAGGCGATCGCCATGACCCTGCGCCGGTTCGAGGACACGATGCAGGGCGCCGACCTTCAGATCATCGCCCTGGTGCGCACCGGCGTGCGGCTGAATGCCCCGCATGGCGGGCGGCGTATCCGCGCCGACGATGTGCTGGTGGTCGAGGCCGACGCCAAGGCGCTGACCGAAACCGCCGCCAGGCACGGCATGACGTTGGAGGGGCTTGGCCCGCCTTCCGAGGACGACGACGCCGACGACACGGTGGTGCTGCGCGAATTCGCGGTGCTGCCCGGGGCGCGGCTGATCGGGCGCAGCGCGCGACAATTGCATCTGCGCGCGCGCTACGGCGTGGCGCTGCTGGCGGTCAGCCGGGAAGGCAGCACGCCGCGCGGCCGCCTGGGCGCGCTGGCGCTGAAATCGGGCGATCTGCTGCTGATGCGCGGCGGCGCCGAGGTGCTGGCCGAATTCGCCCGCGACATGGGCTGCGTGCCGCTGGACACCACGCCCCTGTCGGTGCCCGACCGCACCAGGGCCTGGATGGCGGCAGGGATCATGGCGGCTTCGGTGGGGCTGGCCGCGCTGGGCCTGTTGCCCGCCGCGACCGCGTTCACGCTGGGGGTGCTGGCGGTGATGGTGACGCGCACGTTGCCGATGCGCGCGGTCTATACCGCGGTCGACTGGCCGGTGGTGGTGCTGCTGGCCGCGCTGATCCCGGTGGCCGGGGCCATGCAGACGACCGGCGCGGCGGATCTGCTGGCCGGGGCGCTGGTGGGCACGCTGGCGCAGGGCAACGCGGTGGCGGCGCTGACCGTGGTGCTGGTGGTGACGATGTTCCTGTCGGACGTGATGAACAACGCCGCCACTGCCGCCGTCATGGCGCCCATCGCGCTGGGCATCGCGGCAACGCTGGGGGTGAACGCCGACGGGTTCCTGATGGCCGTCGCGATCGGCGCGAGCTGCGCCTTCCTGACCCCGATCGGGCATCAGAACAACACGCTGATCCTGGGGCCGGGGGGCTTTCGGTTCGGGGATTACTGGAAGCTGGGGCTGATCATCGAGGCGATCATCGTCGCGATATCCGTGCCGTTGATCCTGGTGGTGTGGCCGTTGTGAGGGGGGGGGCTAACGATGTTTATCAATCATCATACGGCCATCCCACAAGACCCAGTGATTCAAAAAACTTCTGGCGAAAATGGTTCAACGCCAAGTCGCTTGAGTCAAATTCGAACCAATGAGAAAGCGGGTTTTTCTCTATATCGTCTTCCAAATCTGCAGCCCTTAGTCGCTCCAATTCTGAGCGCAAATTGGAGTTGTGACCAGAGAGCGTCGTATCTTTGCTTCCAGAGAGGCTCCTGGAATTCGACCCCAAATAATCTCGGTGTTTGGTCACGGCGTCTGGCCGAATGCTGAAAAGCGGGGACGGTGGGGTGGAACCCCACCCTACGCAAGGTTGAAGGCGGCAGCGCCTGGCAGGCGCCGCTTGCCGGGCGCGCGGCAATCGCCTAGACAGCCGGGCAACCCAATCCACAAAGGTGAATCATGCGCCTGAGCCGTTATTTCCTGCCCGTCCTCAAGGAAACCCCGTCCGAGGCGCAGATTGTCAGCCACCGGCTGATGCTGCGCGCCGGGATGATCCGACAGCAATCGGCGGGGATCTATTCGTGGTTGCCGCTGGGCTACAAGGTGCTGCGCCGGATCGAGCAGATCGTGCACGAAGAACAGCAGCGCGCGGGGCATATCCCGCTCTTGATGCCGACCCTGCAATCGGCCGATCTGTGGCGGCAATCGGGGCGCTATGACGCGTACGGCCCCGAGATGCTGCGCATCAAGGACCGGCACGGTCGCGACATGCTCTATGGCCCGACCAATGAGGAAATGATCACTGACATGGTCGCCAATTATGTGAACAGCTACAAGGCCTTGCCGCTGACGCTGTATCATATCCAGTGGAAATTCCGCGACGAAGTGCGGCCCCGCTTCGGCGTCATGCGCGGGCGCGAATTCCTGATGAAGGACGGCTACAATTTCGACCTGACCCGCGAAGATGCCTTGCACGCCTATAACCGCCATCTGGTGACATACCTGCGCACCTACGAGCGCATGGGTCTGCAAGCGATCCCGATGCGCGCCGACAGCGGCCCGATTGGCGGGGACTACACGCATGAATTCCTGGTGCTGGCCGAGACCGGCGAATCCGAGGTGTTCTACGACAGCGAGATCACCGATCTGAACTTTGGCGACCGCGCCGTCGATTTCGATGACAAGGCGCAATGCCAGACGGTGCTGGAGGAATTCACCAGCCGCTACGCACGCACCGACGAAACCCACGATGCGGCCGTGTTCAACGAGATCCCCGAGGAACGCCGGCGCGTGGCGCGCGGGATCGAGGTGGGGCAGATCTTCTACTTCGGCACCGAGTATTCCGAGAAACTGGGCGCCGTGGTGCAGAATGAGGCCGGTGAGCGTGTGCCGCTGCACATGGGCTCGCACGGGATCGGCGTGTCGCGCCTGCTGGGCGCGATCATCGAGGCCAGCCATGACGAAAACGGCATCATCTGGCCCGAAGGGGTCACGCCGTTTCACGCCGGGATCGTGAACCTCAAGCAGGGCGACGCGGCGGCGGACCGCGCGTGCGAGGCATTGGAAACCGCGCTGGCGGCGGTCGGGTTGGAGACGCTCTATGATGACCGTTCCGAACGCGCGGGGGCGAAATTCGCGACGATGGATCTGATCGGCCTGCCGTGGCGGATCACCGTGGGGCCGCGGGGCTTGAAGAACGGCGTTGTCGAACTGACCAGCCGCCGCACCGGCGAAAGCGAGGAACTGACGCCCGAAGCCGCGGTGGCGCGGCTGGCGGAGATCTACGCGCCGCATCGGTGAGCCGGTGAGGGGGCGCTGCCCCCTCTTTCGCTGCGCGAAATTCACCCGCAGGATATTTGCGGATAGAAAATTTGGGCGTGGGCGCCCTGAAAAGGCGGCCATATCGCCAGGTCGCGGTGCGGCGGAATTTGGCGGTTCCCGAGTGGCAATCCAACGGGCAGGCCGCGTCAATTTGACGGCAGCACCTTGGCTGGCTCCGCATTGCATTATGCGCATGCAGCATGATAAGTCCGGTTTCGCACCGAGCGGAGCATGCCCATGAGCGACCTGATCCCTGCCATCGACGCCGCCGCCTTGTTCGCGGGCGATCCGCTGGAGATCGCGCGGGTGCGGCGCGGGGCAATGGATGTGGGCTTCCTGACGATCACCAATACCCCGATCAGCGCCGTGCATGTGCGCCGGGTATTGGCTGCCTATCGGGAATTTTTTGCCCGCCCGGCGGCCGAAAAATCCTTGGTTGATATGGCCTTGACCGGTTCGAACCGCGGGTGGGGCGGACCGCGATCCGAGCAGGTCGATCCCGCCGCGAACCCCGATTACAAGGAAGTGTTCGACATCGGGTTCGAGGTGCCGGGATCGCCGCTGGCGGTGCACGCGCCGAACCTGTGGCCCGCCGA